>ENA-OQID01000267-OQID01000267.1-human-gut-metagenome-genome-assembly--contig:-NODE-267-length-31475-cov-3.742213_pt1 | contig 31475 bp, 32 predicted proteins | sample MGYA00242567_ERZ504727 | MGnify/ENA primary metagenome ERZ504727 (study PRJEB26092, sample SAMD00036215) | human gut metagenome | host: Homo sapiens | study: EMG produced TPA metagenomics assembly of...
ACCATATCAAATCCAGGAACAATCCGAGTGACAAAAGAGGAATTTTACGCAGGTGGCAATAGTGATCCACGAAATCCCAATATCCTTAAGATGTTTGGCTTTGTCAATGTAGGTGAGCGTGCCGGAAGTGGTGTTGATAAGATTATGACTGCATGGAAAGAGCAGAACTGGAAGAAGCCAGAGTTTGATTTTTCAGAGCGCTCAGATAGAGTGACATTAAAACTGGAAGTAGGACAGGTTGTTTATATTCCGGGTGCTGCTGATATTAGAAATGAAAATACAGACCAAGCGGAACCGAAGCCAATGTCGAAAGAAGAAAAGATATTGGATTATATCAGACAGAATGGAAGTATTTCAACGAAGAAAGTTATGGATTTATGTAATTATAAGTCTAGAACAGGAGCAAGAAATTTGTTAGAGAAGTTAATGAATTCTGGGAAGATTAAAAAAGTAGGAGAGAATACAAATACTATTTATACAATCTCTGAATGAAAGTCTGATACCCAGCTATGCTGGGGAGAATAGTGTAAGTGTAAATGGTGAGGATTTCAATGAAAAAATCCTATGTTATATTGTGAATGTTATCGCAAGAAAGACTTAAACATAGGAGTTGGTTTAAACATGCAAATAGACAATAGTAGCGTATCAAAACACAGATGAATTGGTGGTTGATAACTTAGATATAGTGGTCACTCACTGGTTATTCTTATTTGTAAGTGACCAGTAAATGGTTACTAGTGCTCGATAAGTGACCAGTAATGACCACCTATCGGACAATTAAAACAAAGATAGCACCAAGTAAATTTACAAAGCTAAACAATGATCAGCAAGTATTGTTAGATATATTAGCAAGAATATGTTTAGAGTTGAATTGTGGTTTCGATGATATTGTGGAGATTGAGAAATAGACGAAAGCGAGGATTAAAAGTGGCAGATAAGAATAATGCAAATATAGGATTTGAAAAACAAATATGGGATGCAGCATGTGTATTATGGGGACATATTCCAGCAGCAGAATACAGAAAGGTAATTATTGGCTTAATTTTCTTAAGATATATATCAGCGGCTTTTGATAAAAGATATAGAGAACTTGTAGATGAAGGTGATGGATTTGAAGATGATATAGATGCATATACAATGGAAAATGTATTTTTTGTTCCAGAGGAAGCTAGGTGGTCAACGATAGCAGAGGCAGCGCACAAAGAAGAGATTGGAATAGTTATTGATAATGCAATGAAGGCAATAGAGGCAGATAATAAGACTCTAAAAGATGTTCTTCCTAAGAATTATGCAAGCCCGGATTTAGATAAAAGAGTATTGGGAGATGTAGTTGATATATTTACTAATAGTATTGATATGTCAGATACAGAGATTAATGAGGATTTATTAGGAAGAACTTATGAATATTGTATTGCACAGTTTGCAGAAAAAGAAGGCGCGAGCGGTGGAGAATTTTATACACCTTCTAGTATTGTAAAAACATTAGTTGAAATATTAAAGCCATATGAAAATTGCCGAGTATATGATCCATGTTGTGGTTCAGGAGGCATGTTTGTTCAGAGTGCAAAGTTTATTAAGGCTCATAATGGAAAAAGAGGAGCGATATCTGTATATGGTCAGGAGGCCAATGCAGATACATGGAAAATGGCAAAAATGAATATGGCAATCAGGGGAATAGATGCAAATCTAGGTTCATATCAGGCAGATACATTTACAAATGATTGGCATAAAACATTAAAAGCAGATTTTATACTTGCTAATCCACCTTTTAACTATCATCCGTGGAATCAGGAAAGACTTATAGAAGATCCACGTTGGAAGTATGGATTACCACCAGCTGGAAATGCCAACTATGCTTGGATTCAGCACATGATACACCATCTTGCACCAAACGGAAAGATAGGACTTGTTCTTGCTAATGGTGCATTATCAACACAGACAAGTGGAGAAGGAGAAATACGTAAAAATATAATCGAAGATGACAAAATTGAAGGAATTATTGCAATGCCTACACAACTTTTTTATAGTGTGACAATTCCAGTTACATTGTGGTTTATTTCTAATAATAAAAAACAAAAAGGTAAAACTTTATTTATAGATGCTCGAAATATGGGACATATGGTTGACAGAAAACATAGAGATTTATCAGATGGAACAGTTGATCCTGAAGATAATGACATAAAAATACTTGCGGATACATTTGAAGCATTTCAGAACGGCACATTGGAAGAAAAAAAAGGATTTTGTGCTATAGCAACAACTGAAGATATTGCAAAGCAGGATTATATTCTTACGCCAGGTAGATATGTAGGTATTGAAGAGCAGGAAGACGATGGTGAACCATTTGAAGAAAAGATGGGAAGACTTACGTCAGAGTTGTCTGATATGTTTGCAAAGTCCCATGAATTGGAAGATGAGATAAGAAAGAAATTGGGGGCGATTGGGTATGAAATATAAGTTGTCAGAAATCATGGATTTAATTGGAGGAGGAACACCTAAAACATCTAATCCAGATTATTGGAATGGAGATATTCCTTGGCTATCTGTCAAGGATTTTGGTAATGATAATAGATATGTTTATGAAACTGAAAAACACATAACTGAACTTGGGTTAATGAATTCGTCTACGAAATTGCTTGATAAAGGAGATATTATTATTTCAGCAAGAGGAACAGTAGGAGAAATAGCAACTATTCCTTACCCAATGGCTTTTAATCAGTCATGCTATGGCTTAAGAGCAAAAAAACGGATTGTGGATGAAGATTTTTTGTACTACTTAATAAAATACAACATAAGACCTTTGAAGAAAAACACGCATGGTTCTGTATTTGATACAATAACACGTAGCACATTTGATGAAATAGAGGTAGATGTACCAGATTTTGAATCTCAAAAGAAAATAGGCTATCTATTAAGTGATTTAGACAAAAAAATACAACTTAACAATAAAATAAACAATAATTTAGAACAGCAAGCAGAAGCACTTTTCCATTCTTTATTTGTTAAGAATGCTAATCCAACATGGAATGATGGTGTACTTTCTGACCTTGGAACTGTTGTTGCAGGTGGAACTCCATCCAAAACAAAGCAAGAATATTACTCCGAGCATGGTATAGCATGGATCACTCCAAAGGATTTATCTCTTAATAAGTCAAAATTTGTCTCTCATGGTGAAATTGATATTTCAGAATTAGGATTTTCCAAGAGTAGTGCAACCAAAATGCCAATTGGAACAGTTCTGTTTAGTTCCAGAGCACCTATTGGGTATATTGCCATTGCAGCCAATGAGGTGACTACTAATCAGGGATTCAAATCAGTAGTTCCAAACGAAAATGTTGGTACAGCATTTATGTATTATCTTCTGAAATTTTTATTGCCGACCATTGAGGGAATGGCTTCGGGTTCAACTTTTAAGGAAATATCTGGTGCAGGGATGAAATCTGTCCCTGTTGTAATTCCTGATAACGAAACTATCGAAGAGTTCAATGCCTTTTGTACCCCCATCTTCCAACAGCAGGAAGCGCTTGAAGCGGAAAATTCACGACTTACTGATATTCGAGATGCTTTGTTGCCCAAGTTAATGTCCGGCGAACTTGATGTCTCTTACATTGACCTTTAAATCGCTAAAATTATTGTTTATTTTCATAAAAAGTTTTTTGCTACATTTTGGAGGTAATAAAAATGCATATGCAGTTGGATACAACAGATGGAATAGAAATTACGTCTGTTGATGAATTTATGAAAGAGATAAGTATTTTAAATCAAAATAAAAAAGATCCTAATGCTCAATTATTTTTTAGAGGACAAGCTGTAGATTATTGGGATATAAGGCCAAGCATATTTAGAGACCAAATGTTAAGCATAGAACATAATTTGATGACAGAACCACTGAGACAGGTCCCAAGCGAATTTTACAATCTTAGTGAAAGTTTTGAAATTATGGAGAAGTATCAGCATTATGGAATGTGTACTAGATTACTAGACATAACAACAAATCCATTAGTAGCATTATATTTTGCGTGTGAGCATTATGAGAAAGAGGAATATAGAGATAGGGAAAACAAAAGTCCCGAGAAGGTTTCACCACAAGGTATGGTCTATTTTAAAGAGGATAATATGCCATTAAAGTATAATGATCTAGATGTACGAATTCTTTCAAAAATGGCTAGCTATAATATGAATAACGATTGCACATTGGAAGAAATTATTATTAAACTATATGAAGATGGGATAATAAGTATTGATAAAAAGAAGAACTGGTTAGAAGAGAATGGGATGAGTGAATTTATACATATTTGCCAGAGTGTGTGTACAGTGTTACCAATTATGAACAATGATAGATTAATTAGACAGAGCGGTGCATTTTTATTACCAGGTAAGTTAACTATTTCAAATAGAGGTAATAGTTTGAAAGATGCTATAATAACTAAGTCAGAGGCAAACTTAAGGGATGAATTTGAAAAAAAATTCTTTTATATAAGTGATTATAATAAAGAGCAAATAAGGCAAGAACTAGAAAATTGCAATGTAAATGAGGCACATTTATTTCCAGAGTTGGAATATCAACTTAAGTATATTCGAAGGCATAATGAACATTTAAGAAGATCGGTTTCTTATTTTGAAAAGTTTCAAAATGTTACTAAAGAATCAGCAAATATAGAAGAGAACGTTAGCAAATATAATTCAGACATATTGAAAAAAGTGATGAATGAAGAAAATATAGAAAATGAAATATCAAAAGAAATTGAACAGATTTTCTTAGATAATCAAGAAGTAGATTGGATGAAAAGAGACTCTGTAATAAGTAGAATAAAAATACAAATATGCAAAAAATTAAAAAATAATGGTTATAAAAAATCAGAAGCAGATAAAATAGCAAAAAGAATAATCGATAAAATTATACATAACAAAGAGTAGAGGTGATACATATGTCCACAACATTTACAGAAGCAGATTACGAAAATTCAATAATAGAATTGTTTGAAAACATGGGATATCAGCACGTATATGGTCCGGATATAGAACGAGACTTTTATAGTCCGTTATATAGTGATGTGCTAAATGAATATATTCATAGGTTAAATTCCTCTCTTCCAGAGGAGGCTATTTCTGATGCTATGTACAAGATACAAAATTATGAAAATGGAGATGTAGTTCAGAAGAATGAAGTGTTTATGGATTACCTTCAGCACGGAGTACCGGTAAGATACACTGTAGACGGCGAACAGTGTTCATCACTTGCATATTTAGTAGATTATAAAAATGTGGACAATAACTCTTTTATTGTAGCAAATCAATGGACATTTATTGAAAACAGTAATAAAAGACCGGATATTATTTTATTTATTAATGGAATACCGGTTGTACTTATTGAATTAAAATCACCTTCAAGAGAAGAAACTGATGCATCAGAAGGATACGCACAGATACGAAATTATGTTCATGAGATTCCTTCAATGTTTATCTATAATTGCATTAGTGTAATAAGTGATCAGCTAACTTCTAAAGCTGGAACAATTACATCTGGTGAAGATCGTTTTATGGAGTGGAAAACCAAAGACGGTAATTATGAAAATACTCAGTATGCCCAATTTGACACTTTCTTTGAGGGAATGTTTGATAGAGAAAGGCTCATTGATATTATTAAGAACTTTATTTGTTTTTCTGATGAGGGGCTAAAGAAGTACAAGATTCTTGCAGGATATCATCAGTATTTTGCCGTGAAAAAAGCTGTTGAAATGGCAAAAAAAGCAACAATTACAGATGGTAAAGGCGGTGTTTTCTGGCATACACAAGGGTCTGGTAAGTCATTGTCTATGGTGTTTTATGCACATTTATTACAGGAAGCATTAGACAGCCCTACAATAGTTGTAATTACAGACAGAAATGATTTGGATGACCAGCTTTTTGGACAGTTTGCAAAGTGCAGCTCATTTTTACGACAGGTGCCGGTTCATGCTACATGTAGAAAACTCGGAGCTAATTCTACTAAAGACGATATTGGATTAAAAGACTGGCTTGACGGAAGAAAAGCTAATGGAATTATTTTTACTACTATGCAAAAATTTGAGGAGTCTGAGGAACCGTTATCAGAAAGAAGAAATATTATTGTCATGGCTGATGAGGCACATAGAGGACAGTATGGACTTAAAGAAAAAGTCAAGATTATTGAGAATGAGGATGGAGATAAAGAGGCTAAGATAGTTACAGGAACAGCACGAATTATTAGAAATTGTCTCCCAAATGCTACATATGTAGGATTTACTGGTACACCCATATCTATGAAGGACCGTAGTACAAGAGAAGTATTTGGTGATTATATAGATATCTATGATATGACACAAGCTGTAGAAGATGGTGCAACAAGACCAGTATATTATGAAAGTAGAGTTATAAAGTTAAAACTTGATGAAAATACACTTAAATTAATAGATGCAGAATATGATTTGATGGCAGAAAATGCAGATGCAGAAGTAGTTCAAAAAAGTAAGAAGCAGTTAGGACAGATGGAAGCTATTCTTGGAAATGATAAGACAATTAATTCACTTGTAGAAGATATTTTGGATCATTACGAGAATAATAGAGAAAATCTTCTTACAGGTAAAGCAATGATTGTTGCATATTCAAGATCAATTGCTATGAAAATATATAAAAAGATTCTCGAATTACGCCCTGATTGGACTGAAAAAGTTGGTGTTGTCATGACGGACAGCAATAAAGATCCAGAAGAATGGAAAGAAATAATTGGAAATAAACGTCATAAGGACGAAATGGCAAAGAAGTTTAAGGATAATAGTAGCCAACTTAAGATAGCTATAGTAGTTGATATGTGGCTTACAGGATTTGATGTCCCTTCTCTGGCAACAATGTACGTATATAAACCGATGAAGGGATATAATCTTATGCAGGCAATAGCACGTGTTAATCGTGTTTTTAAAGATAAAGAAGGTGGACTTGTAGTTGATTATGTTGGCATTGCGTCTGCTTTAAAAGAGGCTATGAATGATTATACATCAAGAGATAAGAAAAATTATGGTGATACTGACGTTGCAAAAGTTGCATATCCAAAATTCCTTGAAAAACTTTCTATATGTCAAGATATCTTTTATGGTTATGACTATTCTAAATTTATGTCAGGTACTGATTTGGAAAGATCAAGAACAATCAGTGGAGGAGTAAACTTTATTGTTGATATACATAAAGAAGAAGATAGAACAGAATTCTTGAAAGAAGCATTGCTTTTAAGACAGGCATTATCTCTTTGCTCTTCAATGGTTGAAGAATCATTACGTGTTGAGGCTGCCTTTTTCGAATCAGTTAGAGTTTTAGTAATGCGACTTATGAATCAAGGACATGGAAAGAAAATTTCGTTGCCGGAAATGAATGCGAGAATTAACGAATTATTAAAGGCGAGCATTAAAAGTGAGGGTGTAATAAATCTGTTTTCTGATGTTTCACAGAATTTTTCTCTATTTGATCCTAAATTTCTAGAGGAAGTTTCAAAGATGAAGGAGAAAAATCTTGCAGTAGAATTATTGAAAAAATTGATTGCGGAGCAGGTTCGTATATATAGGAGAACTAATGTGGTTAAATCAGAGAAATTTAGCGAATTAATACAGGAAGCTATGAACAGGTATCTAAATGGAATGCTTACAAATGAGCAGGTAATAGAAGAACTTTTAAATCTTGCAAAGCAGATTGCAGCAGCACAAAAAGAAGGAGAAAAGCTTGGATTAACTGCGGATGAATTGGCATTCTATGATGCACTTACAAAACCACAGGCAATAAAAGATTTTTATGAAAATGAGGAATTGATTGCTATAACAAAAGAACTTGCAGATACGTTGAGAAAAAATCGCACAATCGACTGGCAGAAAAGGGATTCAGCCAGGGCTCGAATGAGAATGATGATTAAAAAACTGCTTAAGAAGCATAAATATCCACCAGAAGGAATGGATGATGCAGTGCAGACTGTTATGACTCAATGCGAGTTGTGGACAGATAATAATGATATGGAGTCTAATGTTAATATTGTTAATTCCCAGGAAAAATCAAAATATATAAACGTTAGTGAAAGTTTCAAAAAGGTTGCTGAGGAGACAGAATATTCGTATTAATTAAAGAAATAGAGTTAGTGTGTATAATAAATATAATTTAATTTGAAAAATTAAATATGGATAATTAAAAACAAAGTGCTTAGAATTTAGAAATCCTGGCACTTTGTTTGGGTATTGAATAAAGCGTGTAAATTATTATATAACTTTTATACGCGAATTTAATTTAGGATCAAGACCTGAAAAAAATTTAAGGGATATTGCTTTATTACATAATTTTTGTAGGTAGCTATATTCTTTTTGGTAATCTTCAAATTGAATCGAATCACCATGTGCTATTTTATTTCTGATAGTCACGATTTGAGAAATAAGTACTGTGTCAACATCTATCTTATAGTGAGAAAAAAATAATAGAATTTTATAAAAAATTTCGTTTGAAACTTTCTCAAATAACTGATTAGATAGAAAAGAACTTAACTCAGTTGCTTTAATTGCGGGTATTTTTATTTTGTAATGTTTATATAATATTTTGTTTATACTATTTATGGATATTAAATTTCTCTTATTTTTACTTTTATAATTAATTGAAAAATCATCTATTGATATATTTTCTAATATTTTAAAGAAAATAAAAAAAGCATCTCCACAATTTTTAATATCAAAAAGATAATGAAATTTAATTGCAGAAGAGTATAAATGTAACATATTGTCTAATAAAGGACGTTTTTTATTGACTTTATTAAATGACTTATTATAAATTTTCAATTTGGCTATTTTTTGGGGGCTTTTATTTACATCAACTATAGGAATTGTATTAGAATTTGTTTGAAAAATTGTGAATTCGGTATAAAATGGTAGGCCGGTCAAATAGATAAAAAAATCTAAAGCACGAGAGATTTTTTCAGTTGCTTTTTTGATATCATCTTTTGCTAAAAAACAATATATAGAAATTTCATCGGAAATTATATAGTTATGATCATGATTTTTTTTTATAGTAAAATAGCATTCACCTATTTCAAAATAAATATTATCTTTTAGAATTATTTGAAAGCAAAGTGGGCGAGTGTTTTCTATTGAATCGTCAATTGAGATATTAGTGTAATACTTATACATAATAAAAATCCTCCTTAAAATACAATAAATACTATAAAAATTGAAAATAGGACATATTGTTAAAATTTAACTACTATTATAATGGATTGCTAAAATAAAAATAAGTAATCTATGGTGGCTTGCTCAAAATTTCAATATGGTCCAATTTCTTAGATTTCAACCACACTGGAATTCGACATCCCCTCACACCTTTGATATAATTAGGCGTTTGCGAAACGCCACGCACCGCATAAATACGACATTTTTTGTTACTTAAAAACAAATAACTCCTCACCGGATATGGTATAATAGAGTTGAGAATAATTACATTTAGATTTAAAGGTAAGACTAGAGAAGTGTAGTTGTTGGAAAAGAAATATGATAGTATTATAGACATTAGTGAAAATAAATCTAAATTCATACAGACAAATATAACAATATAATTTGCCGGCTTAGTTGATAGAAGGAAATTCAATATAAAAAGAGAGGGTATTACAATGAATAATGAGCAGATGATAAAAATTAAAAATTTTGATTATTTAAATCAGAACATATTAAAGGGAAAAATTCTTTTTACAGGTTCATCACTGATGGAACAGTTTCCTATTTGTGAAATTGCAAGAAGCAAAGGATTTGATGAGGTAATTTATAATCGAGGCGTTGGTGGATTGAATACAGATGAGTTTTTGGAGAACATTAATACATTGCTTTTAGACCTTGAACCATCAAAGATATTTATCAATATAGGAACAAATGATATTACGGAATCTCGATATGGAGATAAATGGATGTCACATCTGATGGATAATTTTTGCAAAATTATTGAAACTGCAAAAGATAGAATTCTTAATGCAGAAATTTATATAATGGCATTTTATCCTGCAAATTTACATTTGCCTTGGCATACAGAAGAGGCAATTCAATGGATGAAGCTTAGAACTACTGAAAATATTCGAATGTGCAATGAGCATTTGAAAGAAATCGCAAATAAATATGAATGCCATTATATTGACTGCAATGAAGGACTCGTTAATGAAAAGGGAGAGCAAAAACCAGAGTATGCAATTGACGGTGTGCATATGTATGCAAATGGATATTTGAATGTTTTTGAAGTAGTAAAATCCTATTTGAATTAATCGTTTATTTTATATTAATCAAATATAGGAGCATAAAATATGAATAATATTGAAATTACATTTTTTGAAGAATACAAAAAATTAGATAATTTATGCAAAGATTTACTAGGAAGCAATCAAGGAATTACGCAGTATGTAAATGAATATATGCAGTTAATAATTAGAAGAAGTTGTATAAATGGAGTTCAGAAATGACAAAGGAAGAATGGTACAAAAAACTATTTAGCAGACTTAATAATTCAAAATTTCGCAGTAGTTTTCATTTAAAACAAAAGTATATTGATTACATAAATGAAAAAGGAATGGAGAAAAAAATGTGGAAAATTAAGCATATATTTGATGGTGATTATGGATGTGAAGAACGTTCTGAAAGTGAAAAGCCAAAGGTGACAGTTACGCTTGTAAATGAAAATAATGAAAAAAAAATCATCTCAGTAGAAGACAAGTGGCTTATGGATAATAACTTAGATGAATGTGACGAATGGTCTGAAAATTTGCTAAATAAATTAAGGAGAATATAAAACACGAGCTGGTGCACGCAGGTTATTGGATAAGATGATTCAAAATGCAATATTAAGGAGAATTAGAAGTGGACCAGGGACTAAATATGTATTGAATGAGGTTAAGTGAGACTAAAAAATAAGTTGCTGGATACAGTTAACTGCTTATTGGATACTTACTGGATACAGTGTATCCGAAAAATATCCAATAGTGACCAGTAGTATCCGATTAAGGATCACCTATCGGACACTTGTAATCACTCAGATAAATAAAAGTAATTTGTGCAGAACGTCTGCACAAATTGGATTAGGAGCATATATATGGATTTACAAAACATACAAGAGATAGCACATAGCTACCATAAGTGCAAGAAAAATAAATTTGAAGCAGAAAGCCTTTTTCATAATAATTGAGATAATTATATAGAAAGTGCGTATAATCATAAAAAATATGGCTATAATACTTGCGTATAATCATAAAATTGAGTACAATGTGCGTGTAATCATAAAATTAAGAACTTGCATATATGCGCATAATCTGGAGGAACAATGATGTTAAAAAGAAAAATATATAAAAAACTACTGGAATGGAAAAGTGAATGTCGGGGGAAAAAAGCTTTACTGATAGAAGGCGCCAGACGTATTGGAAAGTCTACCATCTGCGAAGAATTTGGAAAAAGCGAATACGAAAGTTATCTTCTTATTGACTTTGCTAAAAAAGATAAGGAAGTCGAAATGTATTTTAAGAGATATCTGAATGATTTGGATACATTTTTTATGTTGTTACAGACGCATTTTGGAACAAAATTGACAGAGAGAAACTCTCTTATTATTTTTGATGAGGTACAGATGTTTCCACAGGCAAGAGCTGCGATAAAATATTTAGTGGCAGATGGAAGATATGACTATATTGAGACTGGCTCATTGATATCAATCAGGGAAAATGTAAAAAATATCGTGATACCATCAGAAGAAAGACATATTAATATGTATCCATTGGATTTTGAAGAATTTGCAATAGCATTAGAGGAAGAGTTGCTGGTTGAATATATAAAAAAATGCTTTGAAAAAAGAGAACCTTTGGAAAGAAGTATGCATAACAAGGCAATGCTTTTGTTTCAACAGTATATACTTGTTGGTGGGATGCCCATGCCAGTAGTAGCATTTATTGAAGGTAAAAAAGATTTTACAGAAGCGGATAAAGAAAAAAGAGACATTCTCAAATTGTATCGGGAAGATATTATGAAAATAGATGCAAAGTATAGAAGTAAGGTACTTGCAATTTATGACCAGATTCCGGGATTCCTTTCACAGCATGAAAAAAGAGTGGTATTCAAAAAACTACAAGATGGTAGTTATGCAGATCAGTATGAAGAAACATTTTTCTGGCTGTCGGATTCTATGATATCTAATGAGTGTTTTTTGTGTAATAATCCTAATGTGGGTTTATCATTAAACGAGACAAGAAGCTATGTAAAGTGTTATATGGGAGATACCGGGCTTTTGGTAAGCCATACATTTGATGAGAATGAATTACTTGAAGATGAAGTGTATAAACAGATATTGGCGGGTAAATTGCAGATAAATGAAGGGATGCTTTATGAAAACGCAATAGCCCAGATGCTGGTGGCAAATGGACATAAGTTATATTTTTATACACACTATAATGAAAATAAGCATCGAAATGATATGGAAATAGATTTTATCATTTCAAATAACAGCAGATTAAAATATAAGATGTTTCCAATCGAAGTGAAGTCAGGAAAGCAATATAAAACAACTTCATTAAATAATTTCAGAGAAAAATACAAGAAGCGCATAGGGGAAAGTTATATTATTCATCCAAGAAATTTAATCGTGAAAGATGGAATTATATGCATTCCTCCATATATGACGATAAATATATAAAAATTAGACATACACACTTGACAATAAGACTTGAGGTTGACCTTGAGTCTTTTGTTGTATAATAAGGATAAAAGACAATATAAAAAAGCATTTCTTTGGATATATGTATATATCAAACTATTAATAGCGAAAATCTTTATCTTTCTGAGCAAGTTATTAGAATTGTTTGACAAACAATGTGTTTTCGACTAATATAAAGAAGTTAGATATGACTAACCTAACGCAAACGTCATTTAAAAGCATGTCGTAATTTGTACTACTGATGGATTTGGAGACTTTCATCAGGAAAGATAACCGGCTGCAGGCAGGTAATCAATTTTCTTCTAAAATTGGTTACAGAAAGAGGAGAAAAAATGGGAAAAAAGAATAGGAGAGCAATAGTATTAGGAATAGTTTCAATGGTATTATTTATGATTGGTGATTGGCTTTTGGATGTAAAAGGAAGTGGCAATGAAGAAATTGGTGCATTCGTTAATTCAAATTGGCCTAAAATGTCTATGTGGAGATTTGAGGTATCAATACTTTTGGCCGCAGTGGCAATGCCTTTATATTGGATTGGACTTATGAAGTTAAGAAAAATAGTAGAAGATGCATGTAAAAGAAAACCACAGGGGTATGCTTTAGGAATGAACCGTTTGTTTCAAATAAGTTCGGCAGCAGGATTAATAGCTGTATTTTTTATTCATGTTATGTGTTGCTTATTGCCAATTATTTTCAAGGTGGTTTATGGACAGAAAAATACATTTGAACAGGCTGCAGAAATAACAAATCAGGTTGGAATGTACATAATTATACCATTTATGGTTTATTACTTAATTATGGATGTTGGAATGTCGATTGTAATAATTTATTTAATTGTTACCAGACGATTTGCATTGCCAAGATGGATGGTATGTTTTCAACCGTTGGGAGGATTGATTTTATGTGAAATTATGAAACGCATACCGGTTGTATGGTGCAATGACATTTCAGTTGCATTTGAGAGTATGGGACATATGTTAATGTTTTTAGCAACATATATAATACTGTGTAAGGGAGGAGAAACATGTTATTGTAATAGTTAATTTAAAATTTGCACAGAGACTGATTGGGTGGTTTACACGAAAAGTCGGGATAAAGCCATTGATATAATTGGTTTTTGTTATATTGCCATTGATAAAAAATTAATTATTGAGGATTTTTTGTTGATATTGTAGAAGACACAATTGATATGCTAATCCGATAAATTATTATTTTATGGAAAAATATGGATTAACAATAATGACCATATTTGAATTCGACATCCCTTCACACCTTTGATAAAATAATTGTGTCAAGGAAATTGATCAATAACCAACAACAATAAAATAAATGCCTTATTAAATTTCGGTTTTGTGCCGGAAGTTTAAGAGGGCATTTTTATTTTACAAAAGATCAAAGGAAAGTGAGGAACAGAACAGTGAAACAGATAGTAGAAAAGAATGAGAGCAAAGAAATTACATATCTTTTTCAGGCTCTTGAAAAGGAATGGGATAGCTGTTTTCGTTTTACTATGCCGGTGAGATAAAGAATGCTTTAGCTTACAGAAAAAAACTCCTGTGGTACACACTTTTTGCACCTTATATGAGAATATGATACAATGACTCCAGATAAATAAAAATTTGTGATAAGGAGAGGCACAATGGAAGAAAAAACAATGGACAATGTAGCAGAAAATGAAATAGAAAGAATGGAAGATTTAGGACAGGCACTAGAAGAGTCTTATGCACATATGGGAAATGGAGAGTATGATACAGATACTTTGTTGGCATGGGAAAAGATTAATGAATATAAGGAGGCAGGAACTATTCTGTCGGTTACGATTTCTGGAATCGTAAATAAAGGTGTGATTGCTTTAGTGGAAGGTGTGCGAGGATTTATCCCGGTTAGCAGATTAGATATTAATCATGTGGAAGATACAAATGATTGGTTAGGCAGAGATATTAGAGTTCGTGTTATTGAAGCGGATATGGAAAAAAACAAACTCGTTTTATCAGCCAGAGAAATTCTTCGTGAAGAAAGTGCAGCTGCCAGAAAGGCGCAGCGAGAGATGGCTGTTTCAAAGATAGAGGTTGGTTCTGTTGTTGAAGGAAAAGTAGAATCTATTCAGCCATATGGTGCTTTTGTAGACTTAGGAAACGATGTGACAGGTTTGGTGCATATTTCACAGATTTCCATGGATCATATTAAATCTCCAAAAGAAGCTCTGGAAGTAGGACAGATTGTGAAGGCAAAAGTCATTAAAAATGATGGCGGAAAGATAAGTTTAAGTATTAAAGATTTGTTGGAAGAAAAAAGAATTCAGGAAGAAGAGAAAATAAAAAACAACATGCAGGAAGTGGAAAGTATTGGAACTTCTTTAGGAAGTTTACTTAGTGGATTGAAATTAGATTAAATTTCAATTTTGAAATTGATACGGTAATATTTGTCTGAAAATGGATTTAGAAACAAAAACGCACAAATTATTTATTCTCACAAATAAAGAGCTTATTATTTATCGATGGATGATTTCTTGTCCAGCAAGGAAGCACAGGCAAATGTTGGAGAGTTCTCAAGTTCAGCCGGTACCAATTATATGGGAAGTCATGGACTAATTTCAATTATTTTTATTGTAGCGGTTTGTGTACTAACAGTTATAGGGAAAAAATATCATATGAATATTATGATTAACCAATTATAGGGATATAGGTAGTAATGTTAATTGATATATATATTAGACGATTAAAAAGTTAATAAAAGGCGTTCTATGGTGTAATAGCTTCATAGAACGCCTTTTATTATGATGTGGAGAAAAAATGTAGGATTAAAGAAATAACCATATTGAGATGTAGCACAAACAAAAAGTTGACAATTTGTATAACATCGTTTATTGTATGTGAAAAATATAATGAGCTAATGGAGGGTTATTAATTGATGAAAAAGTATGAGGAATTGGATATTACGGATTCATTTATGTTTGCAAAAGTAATGTCTAATAAAGATTTATGTAAGACAATGTTGGAACAGATATTAAATATTAAAATTTGAGAGATAAAATATTTGGATTATGAGGATACAATTCAAATTTCATTGGGGTCAAAGGGAGTAAGACTGGACATATATGTTGAAGATGATGAAAATATGGTTTTTAACTTAGAAATGCAAACGACAAAATATGAAGAACTACCTAAAAGATCACGATATTATCAGGATATTATTGATTTAAACCTGATTGAAAAAGGTGAAGCATATGATATACTTAATACAAGTTATGTAATTTTTATTTGCACTTTTGATTTTTTTGAAAGCAATAAAAGTATGTATGAATTTGAAAATATATGTATTAATAAGCCGGAATTAAAATTAAATGACGGAACACATAAAATTTTCTTAAATACCAAGGGAGATAGAAGCGGCATAAGCAAAGAGTTGAAATTATTATTAGATTATTTCGATGGCAAAGAACCGGAAAGCAAACTTGCTAAGAAATTGATCAGAAAGTGTTTGAAGCCAAAAGAAATGACCAATGGAGGCGAGAGTATATGTCATATCAGATGGAATTAAATCAGCAGTATAAGAATGGAAAGGAAGAAGGAAGAAAAGAAGGAATAGACGATATGAGTAAGCTGATAAAAATGCTAATATCAGAAAATAAATATGAAGAACTTGAAAAAGCAGTAAATGATGAGGAATACCAGAAGGCACTAATGAGAAAATACAGAATAACTAAATAGAACAGTGAACATAAATAAAATTTGGAGGAATTAATATGGATAAGAAGGCAATTTATAACTTGACTTATGGTGTATTTATGGTATCCACTAAGGCAGGGGATGTGGTTAATGGATGTATTACAAATACATGTATTCAGGTGGCTAATAATCCGGTTAGAATAGCCGTGTCGGTGCTTAACAGTAATTATACATGTGAATTAATTAAAAAGAGCGGAATTTTAGCAGTTAGCATTTTAGATAGTGATTGTACGTTTGAGTCTATAAAGCATTTTGGTTTCCAATCAGGAAGAGATGTGAACAAGTTCTCAAATATTACACCACCAACTGATAATGAAGGAATTCCTTATCTTGGATGGCAGTCATGTGCAGTTATAAGTGGTAAGGTTGTTGAAAAGCATGACCTTGGAACACACACTTTGTTTATTGCAGAAGTTACAGATGCAAAAGTTTTAAGTGAAAAAGAACCATTGACTTATGCACAATATCAAAATGAAATAAAACCAAAGCCTAAAAAGGATGATGAAAGTAACGGAAGAAAAATAGTAGGCTGGAGATGTAAAATCTGCAATTATGTATATGAAGGAAGTGAGTTGCCTAAAGATTATGTATGCCCGGTTTGTGGACATGGCGCAGATGATTTTGAACCAATTTACGCTTGATAGAAAGATGTTGATTTTGTGGTAGCATAATATAAAATTGCGAGAAGAATAAAAATAAGCATATTCTAACTGACGTTAAAATATGCTTATTTTATTATATAGGGTAAGAACTTGTGCATAAAACTTTACTTTTTGCTTTTGTGTATAAAAAACTAAACAGTATTTATTTTATTCAGTCATGTCAAAGGTATTATTACCCGGAAGTGTTACAGAATTAATATCATTGAGATTTCCAATAACTCCGGTGAATACAGTGTATTTAGAACGCTTGCCACCATTTTCCACAGAATCAATCTGAGAAATAACCTTAGGCGAGATTTCTTTACCTTTAATATTTAATGTTGCAATACCGGTATTAAGTTCATCTATTACATCTATCAGTGGTAAAGTGTTTTTTTCACCTTTATGGTATGAATAGTAGATTGTGTATTCAATAGGTGTGATAATTATTTCATTAATATAAACCTTTTTGTTATTATATTTTTCGCCTAAATCAATTTCCCTATTAAATGTTTTTCTGAGTTCTTCAGTACCATGTTTTAAATCCCATGATATTTTCCAATTGCCATTTACAAAAGTTTCATCTTCAGAATAAACTGTATGACCTGTAGCGTAAAAAGATTTTATTTCCATAGTAATATTTTCAAAATCTAAATCACGTTCATTATCAACATCAAAACCATAAGTGTAACTTGTATCATCTGATTTATAATGATTAGCATATCCTGTTGCCCACGACAAACCAACTTGTTTACCATTAGATTTTGTACAATAAAAATCAACGTCCATAAAGACATCAACCAAATCATAGCCCATATCTTCTACAGTTTTTTTCCATTTTCCATAATCAACCTTAAAATAAACGTATGCAATATTATTGTCAGCTACAGTTTCCACAAGTTCGACGGAAATACCTTTATCTTCACACTTAATGTTTTTTAAATTTGAATCAGTATAAATAGTGTCATATCCGTTTTTAATAAGATATTGTTCATGTGTTTCTTTCTCTGTAGTTTTAATAACCTTATTTTTAACGTGTGAATCCATATGTAAAATATAGTTAATTGCATAAACACTGCCATTTGATAATAAAATACAGGCTAGTGCAATAGAAGCAACTTTAAGTAATCGCGGATAAGAATGTTTCTTTTTTGTATCCTTAACAGAATTTAATATTTTGTTGTCGATTTTATCAGATGTTTTAATTTCATCATATACTTTTTTATATTCATTAACATCCATACTGTTTATCCTCCTCTAAATTCATTTTTAAGAGCTCACGTCCTTTTTTTAATCTCATTTTAATTGCTGATTCTTTACAGCCAAGTATTTCACCAATTTGCCTGCATGAGTAACCCTCGTAATAATGAAGATACATTGGAGCTTTACATTTATCAGGCAGATTCAGAACCATTTGCAATAAATCATTTTGTTCAAAAGAAAAAGAATGTTCAGGTATATTTTCGTGATTAAAAATATCTCGTTTCTTATTCCAAAATAATTTCAGGTGATTTTTGGAGAGATTAATTGAAATTCTAATGAGCCATCTTTTTTCATGTTCATCTGTTTCAAAAGCTTTGTTACTACAATAAAGTTTTGTAAAAACTTCCTGCAAAATATCTTCAGCGTCATTTGGATTTTTTACATATGTGAAGATTATTCTGAAAAGAAGATCCTTGTACTTGTAGTATTTCTCTTCGAATTGCTGAGTACTCATAATTTGAATTGTTTCTCCTTTCACCTTATATACAGTCGGGAAGCGGTAATGGTCAATTTTTAAATAATAGAAAATTTAAATAATAGTTAAATAATAAAACTTAAGCTTAAATAATATAACACATATATTTTACGCGAAAAAGAAGATTACTAGGGAAATAAATTGCTATTGAAAGTGAGCGATGGTAATATATTATGTAAAATAAAAATCATACTTATATAAACATTATGGCTTTATACGATTAGAAAATTAAAAGAAAATCTTATGATTTGGAATAAATAGTAGAATGTCGGTTTGTAAAGGATAATTTTGGGTTGCTTTATCCGATGACAGAGTAATTGGTACAATCGGACTCATGTTGAAGGAGAAAAATTGTACTGTTTTGAAAAAATTTTTTGTAGAGAAGGCGTTTCGTTCACAGAAAGTAGGACTTTCATTATACAATGAACTTTTGAAGTATGCTAACAGCAAAGGTATTGAGCATATAATTTTGGATACACCTGCGGTTGCTCATATCTCACATAGGTTTTATGAAAAAGCTGGTTTTAAAAGAATTAATTCAGAAGAACTACCAGTACCATATTCCTATCCGGACAGGGATAGCATACTATATCTGTTGAATCTATAAAGTTATGTTTATAAGTATTTTGTCAAATCAAAAACTATACACAATTATAAGATTAGAGGAGAAAGAATATGCAGGATTGTGGATTTACAAGAGAAAATAAATGGTTTAGATATCGTGCAGCAGCAATAATAATTGAAGAAGGTTGTGTGCTATTTGCAGGAAATGAAATAGACGATTATTATTACTCAATCGGTGGTGGAGTTCATGTTGGAGAAACATCTGAGCAGGCAGTAAAAAGAGAAGTGCTTGAGGAAACAGGTGTAGAATATGAAATTGAACGCCTTGCAGTTATTCACGAAAATTTCTTCAATGAAAATCAGGGAACTTTAAAAGGAATGGATTGCCATGAAATATCAATGTACTATTTGATGAAGCCTAGAGGAACAAAACAGCTTAATAGTGATAGTTATAGCCAGGGAGTAAGAGAAACAATGCATTGGATACCAATAAAAGATTTGGATAAATACAAAGCATTTCCAACTTTTTTGAAGGGATATCTTAGTAAGGAACATGCTGGAATTGAGCATATAATTACGGATGAAAGAAAATAATATATTTTCAAAAATAGTCAGAAATCAATAGTCATTAGTACAGAAAAATATGTTGTTGAACATTTTTATTCAATATAATATATGATAGATAAATTATATGTAGGTGTAACAACGAGTGAAGTGAAATAGTTAATTTTATTCAATTATGTGAATCTTGAGGACATATAAAATTGATGTCAAAATTATAAGTTAGGAGAAATTGATAAAGTGATTAGGTTAGTAGAAGAAAAAGATTTCTTACAGTTAGCTAATATGAGATGGGAACATAAAAAAGAAGATGATGCTATATATGGGGAGGATAATATCAAAGGAATAGAGAGTGATGAATTTATAAAAGAATATATAAATTTCTTAAAAACAGAGAGCGTATATAAAATATTTGTAATGGAAAAGAACAAACAAATAATTGCAACAATGTTTGTAACAATGATTAGAAAAGTTCCAAAACCCAATAAAAAAGAATCGTATATAGCATATTTGACAAATGTATACACTTTAAAAGAGTACAGAAATCAGGGAGTAGGAACAGAAATGTTATCTTACATAAAAAATTACCTGAAACAAAACAGATGTGAAAATATAATTGTGTGGCCAAGCGATAAAGCTATTGAATGGTATGTAAGAAATGAGTTTAAATCGGAAAATGAAATTTTAGAATGTGAATTATAGTATGGTTGTATAAGTCAGGGAGAAAGAAAATGAACATATTAGTAATAGGTGGAACAAGGTATTTTGGAATACATATGGTTAATAAACTTTTAGAGCAAGGTTATAATATAACAATAGCAACAAGGCGGAAAACACCTGATTCATACGGGGACAGAGTAAAGCGCATCATCATTGAAAGAACAAATGAAGAGAGTATGCGAAAGGTATTACAGGGAAAATATTTTGATGTGGTTATTGATAAGATTGCATATTGCTCGGATGATATCAGGTATGTTATGGATTATGTTGATTGTGATAAATACATATATATGTCTAGTACATCAGTTTATAATCCAAAACATATGAATACTGTAGAATCAGATTTTAATGGATACTCTAATGATTTTGTGTGGTGTAACAGATTTGAATTTCCATATGAGGAGATAAAGAGACAGGCAGAGTATGCATTATGGCAAAAATATTCAGATAAAAAATGGATTGCTGTCAGATATCCGTTTGCAATAGGAAAAGATGATTATACGAAAAGACTTCTATTTTATGTAGAGCATATGATGAAATCAGAGCCTATGTACATAGATAATATAGATTATCAAATGAGTTATATCCGTTCGGATGAAGCAGGAGAGTTTATCGCATATTTGGTAGATAAAGATATTGATGGTGCAATTAATGGAAGTTCTATAGGAACTATTTCACTTCGGGAGATAATTGATTATGTGGAAGAAAATACAGGAAAGCATGCGATTTTAAGTGATGATGGAGAAGCTGCACCCTATAATGGGGAACCTGAATATAGCATAAATACGGAAAAAGCAGAGAAGATAGGATATCATTTTTCTAATTTAAAAGAGTGGATATATCAATTATTGGATTATTACATTGAAAAGGTAAACATGGGAAATTAGTCTCGTAAAAACTTTTATATAAGGAGAAAATTTATATGATAGGTTTAATAGTAGCCCGTTCAAAAAATAATGTTATTGGAAAAAATGGAAAAATTCCGTGGAAAATAAAGGGAGAACAAAAACAATTCAAGGAACTTACAACAGGAAATGTTGTAATAATGGGACGAAATTCATACGATGAAATTGGTCGCCCGCTTCCAAATAGAGAAACGATAGTTATTTCGAATACTAAAAAATATATAGGTGAAAATCTTCATACAGCATCTAGTGTAAAAGAGGCTATAGAATTTGCAAAAGGAAAAGATGTATATATAGCCGGTGGTTATGGAGTATACAAAGAAGCCATACCACTAGTGGACGTAATGTACATTACTGAGATTAATATAAATGTAGAGCAAGGGGATGTCTTTTTCCCAGAATTTGATGACAATAATTTTAATATATCTATTGTAGAAACATCTGAAAATAATGAACAGTTTATAAGAAAAATTTATAGAAGAAAGAATAAGCAATAGTAACTTCCAGTTTTATTAACGATAATAAGGAATTAGACGGGTAAATTTTAAAATGTTAGAAGAGATGGAAAATATTAAATATGGAAATTTAGAAACTGCAATGGAATATTGTAAGAGAAATCGAACAGAGGAATGGATACAACAATTCCTTCGTTGTGATGGACATAATGTTGCGTTAGCAGATGGATTGTTAATAGAAGAACGATTCTATACAGGAATAGTTCAGTTTGATATTACTTTATTACATAATATTAAAGAAGGCGCTCCAGAGTATTTAAGTAAAAAAGATGATATGGATTATTTTTTTAGTATAGTTGATGAGATGGTCGAGTCTACAGCTTATTGGAATCCACCACCACTTATTATTGAGTTTAGAAGTGACAATGGTTTTTATGTATGCGATGGAAGACATCGATTGGAAATGTTTAGACAAAAGAATGTAAAAGCTATTCCGGCAATTGTGTGGACAACAGGAAAAGATGATTATGAGAAATTAAAGGAGATTATAAAATGTTAGAAATTTGTTCTAAGTGTGGAAATCATGAATGGGATAAGGAGGTTGATGGAAATACAATAAAATGTCCAAAATGTGGTTATGAATGGAAGTTTGAAAAGTTACCCATATATTTTTTGACTGGTTGTAGTGGAGTTGGAAAAACAACTACAGCAATTGAATTGCAAAAATTAACAGATGAATATGTTATTTTGGACGTAGATTGGCTGCGCAATGTTGCCTGGCCACAAAATGATGAAGAAGAAAATAATTTGATAGAGCAGATTTTTTATTTGACAAAGGATATTTCTCAAAGTAAAAAAGCAGTGGTATGGACAATGGCTGGTGGCTTAGATAGACTTTCTCGCGCTTATGGAAAAAGATTTTTTTCTGAAATAAAAGTTTTAGCACTTACGGCAGAACCAGAAACTATTAGAAAGAGAATGACTGAAGGAAGAGGTATAGATGATGCCGGTTGGATTCAGAGTTCAGTAGATTATAATAATTATTTCAGAACCCATGATATTCTGGATGATACAAAGTATGACACGTTAGATTGTACTAATGGAACTCCTGCAGAAATTGCACGGAAAGTCCTTGAATGGTTAAGAAAGTAGTCGCTGAAGATGTAAATTTTATCGCTGAAAAGAAATCAATAAAATCCAAATTTCAGGGACGTAAAAGTCGGAATTTGTAGAAGGGTGCATGTTACAAACAATAATGATATTTCCAGAGCTTGACAATATTGATTAACCCACATATTACGGTTGGCAAGTTAGACGATGCACAATCACTTAATAAAGTTTTTGAATATATTAGAGAGTCATATTAGAAACGTAGATGACAACTTCTAGATAATATTATTTGTAACAGTATAGTAAATCTTATGAAGCATTATTTTATCATCCTAACTGTAATTTCCCACAAAATTTAACACTCCTACTTTTAGGTAATTACCCATCTCCATGATATTATATATCTATCAGAAGCCTAGGACTGATACATAACAATTTAATAAGCAAATTAGGAAACGCCAAGAATGAACTTAGTGAGTTAAGTTCATTCATTGGCGTTTTTCTTTTTGCAAAATTCATATTAGCAGGAGGAAGACAAAATGATGAATTACGAAGAATTCAAACAGAAAGTTCAGAATGAATTTAAAAATTATCTTGGAGAGGAATACAAGGACGCAGAAGTATTTATTAGAGAAGTAACAAAGGTTAATATGCAGGTAGATCAGATGTCATTGTTAAATCTTCCGGGAAATGATTTTGCATCACCTTCAATATCATTACAGAGCATTTTTGAGAATTATGAAAAAACAGGTGACTTTGAAGGTGTTATGGAAGCATTAAGCGAAACTTTTAAGGAGGCTATTGAAGGCTTTGAAAAGTCACCATTAAACAATGGATTAGATTTTAGTAATGTAGATAAAAATATTATTTTTACATTAGTAAACGCAGAGCAGAACAAAGAACTTCTTGAAAATGTTCCACATAGGAAATTTGAAGATTTGGCAATTATATATCGTTGGAATGTAGGAGTTGACAGTAATGGTTTATATACCAACATAGTGACTAATGAATTTGCTGAGAAAATTGGAAAAAGTGAAGAAGAATTATATGGTCTTGCAAAGGAAAACACTAATAGGATTTTCCCGTCAGAAGTTAGAAATATGGCTGAGGTTATAAGTGAAATTATTTTTGGAGAAGATGGTGAGTTAATGCCGGAAGATGAAGAGTTCAGAAATATGATGACAGAAACACCGGATGACAAATCAATGTATGTTATTACAAACAAGTCAAAATTGTTTGGAGCGGCAGCAATGCTTTATGAAGAAAATTTATATGATTTATCACAGCAGCTTGATTCGGACCTTTATATATTGCCATCATCTACGCACGAGGTGATTGCTATTAGTGACAAGTTTGGAGATGCCAATGAGCTTGCGGATATGGTTTATGAAATCAATATGGATCAGGTTGACCTTAGTGACAGATTGTCAAATCAGGTTTACCACTATGATAAAGAAGCAAGAACATTAAGACTTGCAACAAACAAATTTGAAAGAACAATCTCTGATGACATTAAGGAAAAAGCACCGGAAATTGAAGAGGGAAAGGCTAGGTAGAAAAATGGATAAAAAAATTGAAGTTAAAGAAATTGAAGATGTGATTGAAATAATTAAGAACACATTACAAGGCTTAAGGGAAGATGAGGAAGTATATATAAGCGTTGAGGTGATAAAACATGGAAAAAACAAAGTTGAATAAAGTATCTATTAGGTTGATAAATGATGCACCACTTGTATCAGATGAACAACTTGATACGCCTAAAAAGGCAGCAAAAATTGTAGGTGATTTTATTAGAAATATGGATAGAGAAGTGCTTTGTGTTGTTAATTTTAATTCAAAATTGCAACCAATTAATTTTAATGTGGTAAGTGTTGGAACAGTCAATCAGTCATTGGCTGTTCCAAGGGATATATTAAAATCAGCAATACTTTCAAATGCAACAAACATAATGATTCTGCATAATCACCCAACAGGAATTTTAACTCCTTCAACAGAAGATATAAAAACAACTTCGAAACTAATTGATACTTGTGACATGATAGGAATTCCACTTTTGGACCACATTATTGTAGGTTCCAACAGAGATGAATTTTTCAGTATGAAAATGAAGGAAGTTGTTAAGTTTAACAAAAGTGTAAATTATGAGGTTAGCCTGGAATTCTTAAAATTTAAAGAGCCTAATTTAAATCAGCTGACAGAGAAAAATAACAAATTAGCTAGGTAGAGGTTTTAGGATACCTCCTAAAAAGAATGCATTTGTAGCTACAAATGCGTATCTTGCAATATACATACCCGCTACCTGTCTAGCTAATAATACAAAAAATGAAGAAGGTGATTGTATTGAAAAAGAACAACAAGGATATTACAAAGCGTGTACGTCTTACAGAAAATGAATGCAGAAAAATTATGAAGGAAGCTAAAAAGAAAAACATGAATTTTTCAACTTATGTAAGATATGTTGCAAAGCTTGATAAGAATATGGATCCTGAATTTATAAAAGCAATTTATAAGCTGGCAAATGAAATCAACTACATAGGTCATAATATTAATCAGGTTGTAAAAAACAATAACAGTAAATTGTATTCTGAAATTGATAAGGCAAGATTAATGGAATATATGAGAATTTTAAACGAAAAAGTAGAAAGTCTTTTAAAACAGAATGGCTATAAGCAAAATTCTTCATATTAATCCACATATGAATTCGGAAACTTATCATTTAAAAACCGGATTAAATTACATTACAAAAAGTGAAAAGACTATGAATGGACTTTATGTGGGAGCTGTTAATTGCATGGTGGAAAATGCATATGAATGTATGCGAACTACCAAGGAGATATACGGCAAAACTGATAAGAGACAGGCATATCATCTTATTATCTCATTTGAAGAGGGAGAAACAAATCCTGAGACAGCATTTGAAATAATAAAAGAGTTTGTTAACAGGTATTTGGCAGATAATTATGAGGCTGTTTATTCAGTACATAATGATACCAACCACATTCATGGTCACATCATCTGGAACAGCGTGAGATTTACAGATGGTTACAAATACAGATACGAAAAGGGAGACTGGGAAAGACACATTCAGCCGTTAGTAGATGAAATTTGTGAGAAATATGGACTTCATACACTAGAACAAAATAAAGCTAAAGATGATGAAAAGGAATGGGATGTTTCTAAAAATGGTCCGTTTGTTTGGAATGAGCAGATAAAAAAAGATGTTGATGAATGCATTATTGTGGCAAAAGATTTTGATATGTTTATACAGATGATGGAAGAAAAGGATTATACAATAAAGTATGGCAAGTACATTTCTGTGAAGCCTAAGAGAATGGAGAGGTTTAGAAGGCTTAAAACTCTGGGAGAAAACTATTCGGAGGAAATAATCAGAAAAAGAATATCACAGAAAAGTATAGCTGGATACAAATCTATTGATATGCCAAAAGGACTAAGAATTAAAAGTTACAGAGGACATATTAGAAAGAAAAGACTTACAGGATTGCAGAAACAGTATTTTGCCATACTTTATAAATTAAAAAAGATTAAGAAGCGTTCATATTCTAATAACTATAAATATAAGGATGACATTAAGAAGTTGAATATATTGCAGAAACAATATATATTTCTTTCAAATTATGACATAGAGACTATGGAGGATTTAGAAAAAGCGCAGGAGTTAATAAAGGCTAAGATTCAGACAACCAATAAGGCAAAAAAGATTTTGATAGAGGAAAATAGTAAGCATAAAGAAATCTTCAAAGCAGTAAGAACGATTAAGAAAGAAAAGCAGGCAGCAGCATTTTATAAGCTGGGAGATAAAACGTTTGAAAAACAAAATAATCTTGTAGAAGAGGCAAGAAAAATTTTAAAATGCAAAGAACTTACTTACAAGGAAGCGGAAAAGTTAGAGGCATACTATCAATCGTTAATTGATGAATGCAATAGAACAATTAAGAAATTAAAAAAAGATATGAGAATATCTTACGGAATCTTAAAAGACATTAGATACAGAGAACAGAAAGAAACTTTACGACATGATGTCGCAAAGCAGGAAAAAATAACTTCACGACACGATGTCGCAAAGTAAAAGAAAATAACTTCCCGACATAATGTCGTAAAGTGTGAATGGAGGAAAAGATGGGACAGGAGTTTGAATGTGCATATAAGAATGCACAGAACGAGAGAAAGAAATCTGAAAGATTAAGGATTGAAAAAACGGAGGTACCCAAGAAAAAATTTGGATTATTAAAAAAGGTATTTTTATCAAAGAAATACAATGACAGTCTTGTAAGAAAATTGTCAGCAGGAGAACTTACTGTTGCACAATTAAAGCAAATTAATAGAGCAATCAAAAGTGGTCTTTCAGACAAGCAACTTAATTCTATTATAAATAGTAAAAAAGATGCTAGTAGAATGTCTGTGATAATAGACATTGCTATAAATGTTAATAAGATGAATCAGAAAGAGGTGAAATGTTAATGGCAGATGAAATTATGGAAGCAATACAAATGTTAAGGTTTGGATATGATGGTATAAAGTTAGGATTAGATGTAACAGGTTCCTCAATAAGAGAGGCAAAAAATCTAACAATATTCATTGTTGGACTTTTAAATCATGAGAAAACACAAGGAAAAACAAGTCTTAAAAAGATGCTTAAAAATAGTGGTAATCTTCAGGTACTTCAAATAAAAGAAAAAGACGTAAAGGAATTTGAAAAACTGGCAGGGAAATATGGAATTTTGTATTCAAAAATGCCGGATATAAACAAAGGTGATGGTATGAAAGAATTTATCTTTCCGGTGGAGGCAACTCCAAGGGTAAATGCATTGATAGAAAAACTAGGTAATGGCAAGCTTGAAGATATTGCAGAATATGTAAGAAATGGAGATGGAAACTGCAAGAATACAATGGACTATCTTAAGAAGAAAAAATTATTACCGGAAGCACCAGTATCTGTTACAGCAGAAAGAAAAAAAGAAATTGTAAATGCAGAAAAGAATATTAAGTATAACGAGAATATTAATGACCTTGAAAAAACAGATATTACAATTTCAAAGAATCTTGTTGAAAGTGAAAAAAGAGATTTATTCATAACAAGAGTACCGGGAACGTTTGGAGAAAATGTTAAATATCTTACTATAAAAAAGGAAGACATAATAACAATAAATGGAGGAAAGACATTTCTTACATTTTTAAACAAAAATCAGGAATATGAACTTCTTGATAAAAATAAGAAACCGGCAGGAAAAATGCGTGGTGAGGAATTAAGGGACAACTATTATGACAAAGTTGGAGAAGAGATAAGAAAGAGAGCGAATAAGCAAAGGGACAAAGAAAGACAGAAAAAGGAAAAAGTGAAGAAACATCAGGAAAGGGAAAGTAAGCCTATTGCAAAAAAGAAATAACAAGATGTTAGTTCCTTTTCTTATTGTAGGAGAACTTTTTGTCTTATTTATTTCATACATTATAAGTGGTGTATGGAAAGAAGGAATGGATGTAATAACTTTACTTAACAAGGTAAATGATGCATTAGATCATCCATTTAAAAATTATTGGACTGAACATAGTTTAAAGGCTATGATAGTCGGAACACTTATTTATTCAATGGCAGTACTTTTGTATATTACAAGCAGAAGAAATTTTATGCATGGAAAAGAGTATGGTACTGCAAGTTTCGCAAACATAGATCAGGTAAATAAATCTATAAGTGATAAATCTGATGAGAAGAACAGAATACTTAGCAAGCACGTAAGGATGAGTACAGATACTAAAGTTACAAAGCTAAACAACAATATGCTTGTAATCGGTGGTTCAGGTGCAGGTAAAACATTTTATATTGTAAAGCCAAACATAATGCAAATGTTACCAAAGGGTTCGTTTATCGCAACAGATCCAAAGGGCGAGCTGCTCAGAGCAACTGGTGGTATGTTGAAGAAAAACGGATATAACGTAAAAGTACTTAACTTGATAGATATGGCTAAGTCGGATTGCTACAATCCATTCAATTATATAAGAACAGAAAATGATGTGATAAAGCTGGTCACAAATTTAATTAGTAATACAACGCCAAAGGAATCAGCCCCTACAGACCCATTTTGGGAACATGCGGAGGGGATGTTACTTCAGGCGTTGTTTTATTATGTATGGCTTGAGATGCCATCAAACCAAAAGAACTTTCAATCGGTTTTAAAGTTGCTGTCAGAGGCAGAGGTTAATGACAAGAAGGATTCAAAACTAACTATACGAATGAAAAAACTTGTAGATACAAGTTCACTTGGTGAACATCATCCGGCATATAGGCAGTATATGAAAGTGGTAAGAGGTGCAGGAGATACTGTAAGGTCAATTATTATTTCAGCAAATTCACGGTTAGCATTATTAGAAAATCCGCAGATATTGAGAATTTTGTCAAAGGATGACCTTCATATTGAAGAACTGGGAATAGGGACAAAACGAAACAGGAAAAAAAGAACAGCATTGTTTTGTGTAATACCCGATTCAGACAAGTCATACAACTTTTTGGTTGGGATGCTTTATACACAGCTATTTCAGGAACTTTATTATCAGGCTGACTTTAAGTTTGGAGGAAAACTTCCACTTGATGTCACACTTATGTTGGACGAGTTTGCCAATGTGGCGTTACCTGATGACTTTTGTTCGTTATTGTCAACTATGAGAAGTAGAAGAATCAGCGCAATTATCATTATTCAGAATTTGGCACAAATAAAGGCACTGTTTAAAGAAACCTGGGAAACAATTACAGGTAACTGTGACACCCTTGTATATCTTGGTGGAAATGAAAAGTCTACCCATGAATATATATCTGAGTTACTTGGTAAAGGCACTATAGACAAAAGGTCAACAGGTGAAACAAGAGGTGTACATGGTTCGGCATCAAGAAATTATGATGTGCTTGGCAGATCCCTTATGAATCCTGATGAAGTAAGAAATATGGATAACAAAAATTGCCTTATTTTCATAAAGGGATTTAATCCTATATTTGATGAAAAATATTGGCCTTTTGACCATAAGAATTTTAAACAAACAGAAGATGGAGGGGCAAAGCCTTATACACACAATATTAGGAAAAGTAACAAAATTAAGGATGGATTAAAAATTTACAGTGAAAGAGAAATCAAAGAAGTTGAGAAAATCCGAAATATTTATACAAAAGAAGAGATTTATCGCATGAAGATCGAGAGCCATGACCTGGAATTCATGGTCTGCATCAACAGCAGGGACCTCTTAGGAGAACCGCAGCCGGGCCGCCGTTTTAAAGGACAGATCTGGATGCAGGGTACCTTAAATCTGGTACCTTACAAGGCGGGACCGATGGATCAAAAGCGATAAAAAGTATAGACAACAAACAGAATCATGGGGGTATAATAAAAACAGATTATCTCATTCGAATCAGCTTGAATTTACCAAAAAAACAAAGACTGACATGCAGTTTCCTGCGATCTCGAAGATATAGAGACAGAGGAAAATGCTTTTTTATTAAACCGGAATCCATAGAACAGGGGAGGAACTGTAGTTTATATGGAAGATTACGATATTATGACCAGAGAAGAGGCCGAAAAGAAGATGGAAGTGCTCCGGCAGATCTTCCCGATCGTCCGCCTTGTGCGTGGGTATACGGTGATGGATCTGAATGGAAAAACGGGAGCGATGGAAGGCCTGGACAAGATGGAGACAGCCCCTCCCTGCGAATGTTTTGCTTTCTGGCAGAAGAATGAACCATGCAGAAACTGCATCAGCCAGAGAATGATGGAAGAGCATGGCCAAACATCAAAGCTGGAATTTCTCGGCAGAGAGATGTACCAGGTGACGGCGAGATACGTGGAGATCGACGGCGAGCCGTATGTGATGGAGATGCTGCAGAAGCAGGACAGCCAGAACTTTATCGATGAGGACGGATGCAAAAAGCTCATAGGAAGCCTGATGAAATATAACCATATGGTCTACATGGATGCCCTCACAGGAGTCTACAACCGCCGTTATTTTGAGGATGAGATAAAAAATAAGACCAACACAGCGGGAGTCGCTGTGATCGATATGGACTATCTGAAGGTCATTAACGATACATATGGACACCGGGCGGGTGACCATGCCATTGAGATGATGGTCAACGTGATCCGACAGAATATCCGGAAGACGGACAGCCTGATCCGGTACGGCGGAGACGAATTCCTCCTGATCCTGCCGGAAATCAGCAAGGACAGCTTCAACGAAAAATTAAAAATGATCCAGGAAAAGATCCACGATACCGCTATTGCGGATTACGGAAATCTCCGCCTTTCTGTCAGCATCGGAGGTGTGATCACCCGCGACGGCGAGAGTAT
>ENA-OQID01000269-OQID01000269.1-human-gut-metagenome-genome-assembly--contig:-NODE-269-length-31311-cov-44.341935_pt1 | contig 31311 bp, 17 predicted proteins | sample MGYA00242567_ERZ504727 | MGnify/ENA primary metagenome ERZ504727 (study PRJEB26092, sample SAMD00036215) | human gut metagenome | host: Homo sapiens | study: EMG produced TPA metagenomics assembly of...
ATCGGACTCGGCTTCAAACCGATGTTCTCGGCTCTGGTTTCCTTGATCGGTAATACCGTGGCTACGGGATTTGGTGCTGTGGGCGTGCCGGTTACTACGCTCTGCAATGAGGTGGCGGAAAGCGGATCGGCTTCGGCGGCACAGATTTGCGAGACTTCGGCCTTCGCCATCATCCAGCTGGCACCTCTCTTTATCATCCTGCCTTTCATCATCCTGACGCTTACCGATAAGCATAATCTTATCAAGAATCTCATCATCGCTCTCTGGGTGGGAGTGATTTCCGTGGTAGTGCAGTTTGTCTGCGGCTATTATCTCGGTTCGGAGACTCCAGCCATCATCGGTTCGCTGGCAGCCATTATTGCCATCATCGCATACGCCAAGGTGTTTGCCAGAAAGAGCAAGGTGCAGGATAAGGAAACCTTTACGCTTGCCGAGAGCCTGAAGGCATGGAGCGTTTACCTCTTTATATTGATATTCATCCTGGTTTCCGGAGCGCTCTGTCCTCCGGTCAATGCTTTCCTCAAGAGTCATCTGGTGAGTGCGGTTCATCTGCCAGTGCTCGACAGCACCTTTAAGTTTGGCTGGATTTCCAATGCAGGCTTGATGCTCTTCCTGGGTGCTACGATTGGTGGATTGGTTCAGGGGTTGAGCCTCAAGAGATTGATGGTGATTCTTGCCTGTACCACGGTGAATCTGCGCAAGACGGTGGTGACCATTTGTTCGCTGATAGCCCTGGCGAGTGTGATGAACTATTCGGGAATGATTACTTCCATCGCCTCAGGTCTGGTGGCTGTAACGGGCGACTTCTATCCTTTGGTAGCGCCGATGATTGGTGCCATCGGAACCTTCGTTACGGGTTCTGATACCTCTTCGAATATCCTTTTTGCCAAACTTCAGGCTCATGTAGCCAACCAGTTGGGCATGACGGGACAGAGCACTTTCTTTGGTATGGAGGGTGGTCAGGAGAACTGGCTGGTTGCAGCCAACACCACGGGAGCCACGGGTGGCAAGATGATCAGTCCGCAGAGCATCGCCATCGCTACTGCAGCCTGCGATATGGAGGGAAAGGATGGAGAGATTCTCCGCTCGGCTATCCCATACGCCCTGCTGTATATCGTATTGGGCGGACTGATGGTTTACTTCGGTTGCTGATATTTTTTTCTGATCTTCTTTCCTTATATAACAAAAACTGTCCTCATCTGTTATCTCAGATGGGGACAGTTTCAGTTTTATAAATCGACATTAAAGCTATCTAAGCATGTCTTTTCTCGTAAGCCAGACTGTGGTCGTGCTTGTCGATATCATGCTTCGACTTACTCTTTATTACGAGCCATACGCCAGAGAATACAAGGATGGCGGCGATCGCCTGCATACCCTTGAATACGGCGAGACCCACGATGACACTCACGGTGACTGATACCAGCGGCTGCACATAATTATATACTGATACCACGGTAGGGCGCAGGGTCTTCTGACCAATCATCATGCAGATGTAGCCCAGATAAGTGCCGAAGAGAACCACGTAGCCCGTTTCCCACCAGGTGCTCATCGGAACATGGGCAAAGTCGATGCTCATCACGTGACTGATGGTGAAAGGCCATATAATGATGGTGGCCCAGAGGAACATCCACTTGTTGATGGTGAAGAGCGAATACTTAGACAGCAGGTTCTTGAAGAGCGACAGGTAGAGAGCGAAGGAAAGCTGAGCCGACATACAGAGCAGGTCGCCCCAGATGTTTCCCACCTTGGCATTGCCAGCCGTAGCACTTGTCATGATGATGATGACGGCACCAGCACATCCCATCAGTACACCGAGCGCCTTCTTCCAGGTGATAGGCTCCTTCAATATCAGGAAGGAGAGAACCATGGCGAAGATAGGCATCGAGGTGGTCATGATGCTGGAATTGCTAGGCGAGGTCATGTTCAGACCGATGGTGTAAGAACACTGGTTGAACACGAGGGCAAAGAGTCCTGCAGCAGCAAACTTGAAGATATCTTTTACTGGAACATGCTCTTTCTTGGTGAAGAGCGAGGTGAGCCAGAAGAGAATGGCGCCACCCAATACGCGGAAGCTCACCAGGTCGATGCCGTCGATGCCGTGAAGCATGGCATCCTTGCCTACGGGAGCCATCAGTCCCCAGAATGCGCCGGAACAGAAGAGGCACAGGTGAGCGATAAGAGGTCGTTTGTTATCCATTTTTCCTTATTTCTATTTAAATCTTCTTTATTTTGAATAAAATCGAGTGCAAAGGTACAAAAATTCGAGGAATTTTGCTATATTTGCGGTATATTTTTTAGAAGTTAAAGAAGTTAAGAAGTTAAGAAGTTAAGACTATCGTCTTTTTCAGTTCTTGACTATTAAAGATAGGAGAATATCTTATGCAGAAATATGCTGATTATATCAAACAGATAGAGATAGAATCTCTCTGGAGCGGTACCAAACATATTCTTTGGAACCTCGACCGCCGTGTCAATATCCTGAGTGGTGTAAACGGCGTGGGCAAGAGTACTATATTAAATAAGGTGGTAAAGGGCCTGGCGGCTGGCGGCGAATTCCCTAGTCACATGATCAAGGGCGTACACCTGAAGGTGGAGCCGGAGGAGGCAAAGTGGATTAGATATGATGTAATCCGATCGGTAGATAGACCATTGATGAATGCCGAGATGATCAACAAGATAGACCTTACCCTGGTTACCGAACTCGACTGGCAGCTCTTCCAGCTGCAGCGCAAGTATCTGGATTATCAGGTGAACATCGGCAACCGCATCATCGCCGTGCTTCAGAGCGGCGAACCGGATGCCGCCTTCAAGGCTCAGCAGCTGAGCGAACCGAAGAAGATGTTCCAGGATATCGTAGATGGTCTTTTCAAGGATACCGGCAAGACCATCATCCGTACTGCCAACGAAATCCGCTTCAACCAGATAGGTGAGCAGCTCTCGCCTTATCAGCTCTCGGCAGGTGAGAAGCAGATTCTCGCCATCCTCCTTACCGTGCTGGTGGAGGACAACCAATCTTATGTCCTCTTTATGGATGAGCCGGAAATCAGCCTTCACTTCGAATGGCAGAAGCAGCTCATCGGTCTGGTGCTGAAACTCAATCCGAACATCCAGATCATCATGACCACCCACAGTCCTGCCGTGGTGATGGACGGATGGACCGATAGGGTGACGGATGTGAGCGACATCACAATATAAGTGAAAAAGAAGTATTATGGCTAAACGTTTAACCGATAATATCAACTCCCTCTACTTCGAGGCCGCCAACAAGATGACTTCGAAGAAGGCTCGACGCAAGATAGTGGCTTACGTCGAGAGCTACGATGATGTCTTCTTCTGGCGGTCGGTGCTGGGAAAGTATGAGGATGAGACGCGCTATTTCGAAATCCTGCTTCCTACCCGCAACAACCATCTCGACCGTGGCAAGAAGGCGGCTATCGGCAATATGCTCAAGGGGGTGGGCAAGGATATGATAGCCTGTGTGGATGCCGACTACGATTTTCTGCGGCAGGGTACTACCGAGGCTTCGCAGCTGATGCTGGAGAATCCTTATATCTTCCATACCTACGCTTATGCCATTGAGAATTTCCAGTGTTATTCCAAGGGTTTACACGAAACCTGCGTGATGGTGACGTTGAACGATACCCATATCTTCGATTTCGAAAGATTCATGGAGGCGTATTCCCGTACGATATGGCCGCTCTTCGTGTGGCATCTTCTCTTCTACATCCGCCATCGCAAGATGTCGATGCATTTTGATATGGCAGAGTTCGACAAGGTCATCGTATTGCCATCAGTCAGAATCCAGGACCCTCAGCAGGCTATCAATTATCTTGCCAAGAAGGTGAGGGCGAAGCTTTTCCAGCTGGAGCGCCGCTTCAAGACGTTCAAGGATGAGCTGCCGGATATGATCCAGTATCTGAATAATCTGGGGGTAAACGAGCATAACACCTATTTATATATACAGGGTCATCATCTTTTCGACCTGGTGGTTTGCCCTTTGGTACAGACGGTTTGTGATACCCTGCGCAATGTGAGGGAGAATGAAATCCGTGATAGGGCGGTTCATTCCGAGCAGGCACGGACAGAGATGGCATGCTATGAGAACAGTCTGGGCAAGGTGAAAATGATGATGAAGAAGAACACCTTCTACCAGTTCTCTCCGGAATTCCAGAAAATTCAGGCGGATGTGGAGAAGTATCTGGAACAATCATCCTGAAATGAAATTGCAGAAATAAACTCTTTATATCGAAATAAAAAATGCGAGCCGGAAATGGCCCGCATTTTTTTATTTTGATATCTTATTCTTATACGTATGTCTCCAGGAACTTCAAGGTTCCTTCTACCTTCAATGTCTGGGTAGAGGCAGGAACTACGATGCTCTCGCCGCCCTGCAGGGTAATCTCGTTACCCTCGTTATCGGTAATCTTAGCCTCACCCTTCAAGCCAATCAGAATCACGAAGCTGTCCAACTCTGAATAATCCAGGGTCATTGGCTCATCGAGATCATAAACGGCTGTGGTGAAGTAAGGGCACTGTACCATGCTAACACCCTGGTTCTTGGCAGGAGTGTAGTTCTGGCGATAGTCTGCCAATACGGTGTAGTCGATGCACTCAGATGCTTCCTTGGTGTGGAGCTGGCGATAGTTGCCATCCTTGTCCTTGCGCTTGAAGTCGTAGATACGATAGGTTACATCGCTGGTCTGCTGAATCTCGGCAACGAAACAGCCTGTTCCGATGGCGTGGATTCTGCCGGCTGGGATAAAGAAGCAGTCGTCCTCCTTTACGTTATACTGAGCCAGGGCATCGGTGATGGTATCATTCTCCACCATCTCCTTGTACTGCTCAGGAGTAATCTGCATCTTCAAGCCATTGTAAAGCTTGGCATCCGGCTCGCTTGGCAGCGCATACCACATCTCGGTCTTGCCGCGCTCCTTACCCTGCTTCTTGGCAATTTCGTCATTAGGATGTACCTGGATAGAAAGGTCGGTATTGGCATCGATAAACTTGATGAGCAGTGGAAACTCGTTTCCAAAACGCTTATAGTTATCTGTACCGAGGAAATTCTCCTTCAATTCAGCAACAACCTCATTGAGCTTCTTGCCCTTCATCTCGCCGTCGGCTACGATGCTCTCGTTGCCAGGAACACCTGAGATTTCCCAACTCTCGCCAACTTTCTCCTGCTTGATGTCAAGATGCTTGAAGGCGATGATCTTGTTTCCACCCCAGATGGTGGACTTCAACAGTGGTTCAAATTTTAATGGTTTCATAACTTTATTGAATTAGTTGATAAATTTTTATTGTCTAGGATTTCCTATATCTCCCTCCTGCGGAAACTAGTTTTCTCTCCAGAAGGCAGGTGTAAAGATCACCAGTACGCTGAATATCTCCAGACGTCCGATGAGCATCATCAGCGAGCAGAACCATTTTGCCACATCGGGCAGTTCGCTCCACGACATCGTCGGACCAATCTCCGTACCCAGCGTCGGACCTACGTTGCCCACACAGCTCAGGGTGATGGTGATGGCATTGGTATTGTCGATGCCCATGGCTATCATCGTGAAGGAGATGACCAGGCAGATGATGAGATACGTGGTGAGGAAGGCGAGTAGCGTAACCCGCTTCTGCATCGGCACGTTCACACCGTCAATCTTCAGAGGCAGTACCGCATTAGGATGCAGAATCTGGCGGAATTCATTCTTCACCATTCTTACCAGCATCACGGCGCGGATACATTTCAAACCTCCACTCGTACTGCCCGAGCAGGCTCCGAAGAACATGCAGGCTGCCAATACCACCCAGGTGACATGAGGCCAGAGGGCTGCATCATCATTAAACAAGCCTGTGGTGGTGATGAATGAAACCACCTGGAAGACGGCGCTGCGGAAGGCATGCTCCATATCGTAGTTGCGCATCGCCATCAGCTCTACCATGATGAAGGCGGTGAATGCCGAAACCAGGAATGCATAGAACTTGAACTCCGAGTTCTTGAACAGGTCTTTAATCTTGAACTTGATGACTGCCGCATAGAGTAGGGTGAAGTTCACACCCGAGAGGAAGCAGAAGAATGCACAGATGTATTCCAGCGCCGGCGAATGGAAGAACTCGGTACTGCTGTTGTGGGTAGAGAACCCACCCGTAGCCGTCGTGGTCATCGCATAGTTGAAACTGTCGAAGAGATTCATTCCCGCCACGTAGTAAGAGGCGATGCAGGCGATGGTGAGTACGAGATAGATACTCCAGATCCATTTTGCCGAAGTGGAGAGCCGGGGATGCAGCTTGGTCTTGATAGGACCCGTAGCCTCGGCGGCAAACACCTTGGTCTGTCCTCCTACAAGCGATGGCAGCAGGGCGATAGTGAAGAACACGATTCCCAAACCGCCTATCCACTGGGTGAGCGATCGCCAGAACAGCAATCCGTGCGGAAAGCACTCTACATCATCCAGAATGGTGGCTCCCGTGGTGGTGAATCCCGACATCGTCTCGAAGTAGGCATCCGTAAAGTTATTGATGTAACCGCTGACCATGAAGGGCAGGGTGCCAAAGAGACTGAAGATGATCCATGAGAGCGATACCACGAGGTAGGCATCACGGCGCGACATCGAATTGTCTGCTCCATGTCCTTTCCATTTCAGGATGAGTCCGCCGCCGATGGTGGTCAGTGTGGCTACCACGAAAGCGAAGATGTCGTCCTGCTGGTAGTAGTATGCCACCAGCAGACTGACGAAGAGCAGGAATGCCTCGATGAAAAGCAACTGTCCCAGTATCTTGTATATCAACTTGCTGTTTATCATTCCCTCTTGTCTTTATACCTTATTATATATATCATATCTGTCTTTATACCTTATTATATATATAGAATATACCTTATTATATATAGAGACTAAATGAAATATTTCTCAATTTTCTTCATATTGATGTTGTGGCAGAACACCATCACCGAGTCGCCCGGTTCTATCTGGGTATTACCCGAAACCAGCATTCCCTCGCCGTTTCTCACTAGACCACCGATGGTAACACCGATAGGCATACCCAGGTCTTTCACCGGTTTTTGGGTAACCTTGGAATCTTCCTTGGCGATGAATTCAGCTACATCGGCGTTGGCACTCATCAGGAATCTGACGTTCATCACGTCGGCATCGAGCATCATCTGGTAGATGTAGCTGGCAGCAATCATCTTCTTGTTGATGATGGTACCGATATCCAGACTTTCTGCCATGCTCACGTAATCCACGTTTTCTACGGCAGCCACGGTCTTGCGCACACCCATTCTCTTGGCTGTGAGGCAGGCGAGGATATTGGTCTCCGCATTTCCCGTCAGCGCCACGAAAGCCTGGGTGCTTCTGATTCCTTCCTCAGTGAGGAGAGGAATGTCGCGACCATCGCCGTGGATGATGAGGATATGATTGTCGTCGAGGATATCGTTGAGATATTCGCAGCGATTCTCATCCTTCTCGATAATCTTGCACTCCATGTATTCCGGCATCTTCTTCACGGCTCTTACGGCAGTGCGTCCTCCACCCATCACCATTACGTTCTTCACATCCACATAATGCTCCTTTCCTACAATCTTGCGGATGTAGGGAATGTAGTTGCGGGTGGTCATGAAGTAGGCGAGGTCGTAGAGTTTCAGCTCATCGTTACCACCCGGGATGATGGTATCGCTGCCTCGCTTGATGGCTACCACGTGGTAAGGGTCGTTGGGACCGCTGATGTTCTTGAGCGGCTCGTTGAGGATCTCGCATCCCTCACGCAGCTTGATGCCGAGCATCACGAGGGCGCCGTCGTGCACATCCCAGCGCTGGCGCACCCAACTCATCTTGAGTCCGTTGTTGATATCTACGGCAGCGAGCATCTCCGGATAGATGAGCTTGCTGATACCGAGTTCCTTGAAGAATTCCTGTGCCTGCGGTTCCATGTATTCCGGATTATCCACACGTGCCACGGTGCGCTTGGCACCGAGATTCTTGGCAAGGATGCTGGAGGTGATGTTGGTACTCTCCACCGGGGTGACCGCGATGAAGAGATCCGTATCCTCAACACCGGCATCCCTCATGGTCTGCAGACTGGTAGGTTTTCCTATCATGGTGAGCAGATCGCAGTCGGAACCGATGCTTGCCAGGCGCTCTTCGCTTTCATCGATGAGTGTAATCTCCTCCTTGCTGCGCGACAGAAGTCGCGCCAGGTGGGTACCGATGGCATAGGCGCCAGCTATGATGATTTTCATATTGATGAATATTTAAATTTCGATGCTCTATTTTCCGATAATGGCATTCTTGATGCTCTCGTGGTCGAGATGTACAATCTCGCGCAGCTGTTCTACGGTGCCATGCTCCACAAATTCGTCTGGCAATCCCAGGCGGGTTATCTGTGGCTGATAGCCGTGGTCGCTCATCCATTCGAGTACGGCAGATCCCATTCCGCCCATTCTTGCACCATCTTCTATGGTCACGATGCGCTTGAACTTCTTGCCCACCTCGGTGAGGATGTTTTCATCCAGCGGCTTCACGAATCGCATATCGTAGTGCGCAACGCTCATCTTCGTTTCCTTCTCTACCTCTTCGATTGCCTGGATGGCATCGTTTCCGATAGGACCGAGGGTGAGCACGGCTACATCTTCTCCGTCTTTCAGCTTTCTGCCGGTACCGGTCTTGATTTCCTCCATCTTGTTGCGCCAATCTACAAGCACACCGCAGCCACGAGGATAACGGATCACGTAGCTTCCGTGGTCTGGCAGCTGGGCTGAATACATCAGGTTGCGCAGTTCGTGCTCATCCATCGGCGAAGCGATGGTGAGATGCGGGATAGGGCGCAGGGCTGCCAGGTCGAAGGCGCCATGATGGGTAGGACCATCTTCTCCTACCAGTCCGGCACGATCGAGGCAGAGCACGACCGGCAGGTTGAGGAGTGCCATGTCGTGGATGATATTGTCGTAGGCACGCTGTGCAAACGAACTGTAGATGTTGCAGAAAGGAATCAGTCCATCCTTTGCCATTCCACCCGAGAAGGTGACTGCATGACCCTCGGCGATACCTACGTCGAAAGTGCGGTTTGGCATCGCCTTCATCATGATGTTCATAGAGCATCCGGTAGGCATGGCTGGCGTCACGCCTACAATCTTAGGGTTCTGCTCGGCAAGTTCCAGCAGGGTCTTTCCGAAGACATCCTGGAACTTAGGCGGCTTGTTGCTGTTGTCGGCAATGATTCTCTCGCCGGTTTCCGGGTCAAACTTGCCTGGTGCATGCCAGATGGTAGCACTCTTCTCGGCTGGTTCGTATCCCTTGCCCTTGGTGGTATGCAGGTGGAGCAGCTTAGGGCCTTTCATGCTTCTGAGCTGCTTCAGGATTCTTACCACTTCCTTTACATCATGACCGTCGAATGGTCCGAAGTATCGGATGTTCATTCCCTCGAAGATATTCTGCTGATGGCTTAATACCGACTTGAAGGCATTGTTCAGCCGGATGATGCCGTTCTTGCGGTTATCATTGAGAATACCCTTGGAGTGGAGCCACTGCGAAGCCTTGAAGCGAATCTTGTTGTAGGTCTCGTTGGTGTCGAGCTGGAGGAGATACTTCTCCATGCCACCCACGGCACGGTCGATGCTCATATCATTATCGTTGAGGATGATGAGCATATCGTTTGGGGTACTTGATACATTGTTGAGTCCTTCGAAAGCTAAACCACCGCTCATCGCACCATCGCCGATAACGGCTACTACGTGGCGGTCTTTGTTGCCTGTTTCGCGTGCTGCCACCGCCATACCCAGAGCAGCCGAGATAGAGTTGCTGGCATGTCCGCAGGTGAAGGTGTCGTATTCACTTTCAAGCGGTGTTGGGAATGGACGGATGCCATGGAGCTTTCTGTTGGTGCAGAATGCCTCACGTCTTCCTGTCAGAATCTTATGTCCGTATGCCTGATGGCCTACATCCCAGACGATGCGGTCTTCAGGAGTATTGTACACGTAGTGTAAAGCTACGGTGATTTCCACAACACCCAGAGAGGAAGCAAAATGGCCAGGGTTTACAGCCACTTCGTCGATGATGTCTTCTCTCAATTCTTTGCATACCTCTGGCAACTGATTAATGCTCAGTTTGCGCAAATCATTAGGATATTTGATATTGCTTAACAGACTAAACTTACTTTTGTCCATAATTTAATAATTTTATAAGTGCAAAGGTAATGCTTTTTTTCATAAAATAACATTTTTATGGGGAGAATTTCGCTTTTTTCGATAATTCTTTGTATTTTTGCAAAAAAATAGGAAGGAATCAGTAAAAGGAGAGGAACCTTTCGTTCTCTCCGGTTGCGCTTTTCCAGTAAATTAAGTAACTAAACATAAAGATTAAATAAATGAAAAAGAACCTATTCTTTGTGGGAGCCTTGATGATGGCTTCCCTCTCGATGATGGCGCAGACCAAGAATGGCGGCATCAATCAGACTATGCTCCAGCAGATGGAGAAAAGCCAGACTGGCGGTGTGACCAACAAGGCTTTGTTTAACGCTATCGCTGGCAACAACATCGATGATCTCGTGAAGAATCATGCTAATGAGGCTCCGGTAGATACTCATTTCAGCATCGAGACTCCTTCTCAGAGCATCCATAACCAGAAGAGTTCCGGACGCTGCTGGATGTTCAGTGGCTTCAATGTGCTCCGTTCTAACTTCGCTGTCAACGACAAGCAGGGTAGAGTAGTAGAGTTCTCTCAGGACTATCTTTTCTTCTACGACCAGCTGGAGAAAGCTAACCTGATGCTCCAGGGTGTCATCGACCTCGGCAAGAAGAGCCTGGAGGATCCTCAGGTGCAGTTCTTCTTCAAGAATCCGCTCAATGACGGTGGTACTTTCTGTGGTGTTGCCGACCTGGCTAGCAAGTACGGTCTCGTACCAATGAGCGCTCAGCCAGAGACTTATTCCAGCAACAATACTTCCAAGATGAGCCGTCTCATCAGCAGCAAGCTCCGCGAGTATGGTCTCGAGCTCCGCAAGATGGTAGCCCAGGGCAAGAAACCTGCTGCTATCCAGGCTCGTAAGACCGAGATGCTGGCCCAGGTTTATCACATGCTCAGCCTTACTCTGGGTGAGCCGGTGAAGGAGTTTACCTATGCATTCCGCGACAAGGATGGCAAGCAGGTAGGCGAGGCTAAGAAATATACTCCTAAGAGTTTCTATGAGGAGACTGTTGGTAAGGACCTCAACGGTACCTTCCTGATGGTGATGAACGACCCACGCCGTCCTTATCACAAGACATACGAGGTAGAGTACGACCGCCACACCTACGATGGTCATAACTGGAAGTACCTGAACCTGCCTATGGAGGAGATTGCGCAGCTCGCCATCGCTTCCCTGAAGGATGGTCATAAGATGTATTCCAGCTACGATGTGGGCAAGCAGCTCGACAGAAAGCGTGGCTATCTGGCACTCGACAACTTCGATTATGCCAGCCTCTTCAACACTTCATTCCCAATGAACAAGGCAGACCGCATCGCTACTTTCGAGAGCGGTTCTACCCATGCCATGACTCTGACTGCGGTAGATCTCGATGCTGCCGGCAAGCCTGTGAAGTGGAAGGTGGAGAACAGCTGGGGTGCTGACAATGGTTTTGGTGGATGCTTCATCATGACCAACGATTGGTTCAACGAGTACATGTTCCGCCTGGTAGTAAACAAGAAGTATGCTTCTGAGCAGCTTCTGAAGGAATTCGACCAGAAGCCAACCATGTTGACTCCTGACGATCCTTTGTTCCAGTTGGAGGATTAATACTTATTATTATGTTAGAGAAAAATAAGCGGGAGCGCATCATTGCGCTCGTCAACAAGGAAGTTGTGCCTGCCATCGGCTGTACCGAACCGATGGCTGTGGCTCTCTGTACAGCTAAGGCTGCTACCACTCTGGGTAAGCGTCCGGAGCGCATCGAGGTACGCTTGAGTCCTAATATGCTCAAGAATGCGATGGGTGTGGGTATTCCAGGAACTGGTATGATCGGACTGCCTATCGCAGTTTCGCTCGGAGCCCTCATCGGAAAGCCTGAGTATGAACTCGAGGTTCTCAAGGATCTTACTCCTGATACCCTGGAGCTGGGCAAGCAGTATATCAAGAATGCAGACATCAACATCAAGCTGAAACAGGGCGATGTAGATAAACTCTATATCGAGGTAATCTGCTATGCCGGCAACGGCAGAGCTACAGCTATCATTGCCGGTTCTCATACCAACTTTGTGTATGTAGAGCGCAATGGTGAGGTGGTTTTCGACAAGCGTGGTGGAGCTGCGGCTGATGTGGAGAATGACGATATCCAGTTGAATCTCCGCTTGGTTTACGAATTCGCAACCACCGCTCCGCTCGATGAAATTCGCTTCATCCTCAAGACCAAGGAATATAATATGAAGGCTGCCGAGGAATCTATCAAGGGCAACTATGGCCACTGTCTGGGTAAGACGATGGATCGTCCTTTGAGCCGTGGTATCTTCGGCAACAACATCTTCTCTCATATCCTTTCCCGCACCGCTTCTGCCTGCGATGCCCGAATGGGTGGAGCCATGATTCCGGTGATGAGCAACAGTGGCAGTGGTAACCAGGGTATCTGTGCTACCAATCCAGTGGTGGTTTATGCCTTGGAGAACGAGAATACCGAGGAAGAACTGATTCGTGCCCTGATGCTCAGTCACTTAACTGCTATCTATATCAAGCAGAGCCTGGGTAAGCTCTCTGCTCTCTGCGGTTGCGTGGTAGCCAGCACGGGTAGCAGTTGCGGTATCACCTATCTGATGGGTGGTGATTTTACCCGTATCTGCAACTCTGTCAAGAATATGGTGGCAAACCTTACCGGTATGATCTGTGATGGAGCCAAGCCAAGCTGCGCCCTGAAGATTTCATCGGGTGTGAGTACAGCCTTGCTTTCTGCTCTTCTTTCCATGGAGGGTAAGTGCGTAACTTCTGCCGAGGGTATCGTGGATGATGATGTGGATAAGTGTATCCACAACCTCACCTCTATCGGTGCCGATGCGATGAAGACCACCGATGATATGGTGCTTGATATCATGACACATAAATAATTAGGTATCATGACGCATAAATAAATAGAAGTGTAGATTTTACGTTATTTATAAATGGAAGATCATAAAGGCTCGCAAGAATCTCTCTTGTGAGCCTTTTTGGGGAATGTTTTTCTACTTTTTGCTTAAAAAGTCTTAAAATAATGAATTTTGTTTCATTAAAAACCAGTTCGTATTAAAATTTAATATATCTTTGCAGCGGCTAACTTAAATTAATAAGGATTAAATAACATTGGCTAACTTCAATAAGTAAGCCGAATAACATCGGCTGAATTAAATGATTGGACCAAATAACATTTTTTAAACTATATCTTATGATTAGACAACTATTCACAGTAAGTACTATGATTATGGCTCTTGGTATGACTCCTACTCACGCATATGGGGGGGTGACTCGTATCCAGGAAACTAATCAGTCCAAGAACGGACAATGCACTGGTACCATTATTGACCCTACAGGTGAGCCAGTAATTGGTGCTACAGTTACAGTTAAGGGAAAGCAGGGTGGAACCATCACCGATTTGGATGGTAAGTTCGTGCTTTCTGATGTTCAGCATGGTGCAACCGTTTGTATCAGCTACATTGGTTTCGAGCCAGTGGAGATGGTATGGAAGGGTGGTGCCATCAATGTAACCATGAAGGAAGACAACAAGACTTTGAATGAGGTCGTTGTTGTCGGTTTCGGTACTCAGAAGAAGGTAAACCTCACTGGTGCCGTTTCTACCGTTGATTCCAAGACCCTCGGTGCTCGCCCAGTCAACTCTGTTGTTGACGCTCTTCAGGGTGCAGTAGCCGGTATGAACTTCTCTACACCAAGCAGTGGTGGTACTCTTAATTCAACCAAGAATTTTAATATCCGTGGTACAGGTACTATCGGTGCCGGTTCTTCTGTATCTCCACTCGTGCTCATCGACGGCATGGAGGGCGATATGAACGCACTCAATCCACAGGACATCGAGAACATTTCTGTATTGAAGGATGCTTCTGCTTCTTCCATCTACGGTTCACGTGCTGCCGGTGGTGTAATCCTTATTACTACCAAGAGTGGTAAGAAGGGTAAGACTTCCATTAACTACAACAACTCATTCCGTTTTGATTCTCCACTCAACATGCCGGAGATGATGGACTCTTATACATGGGCTAAGTACATGAACGATGCATCTGTAGGTAGCGGTGCAGGTGTCTGGTTTACAGATGAAAAGCTCGAGCAGATCAAGAAGGCTCAGAGCGATCCTACCATGCAGAAGATGTTCAAGAACAGCAACAACCGTTGGGAGGTTTGGGATAATACGCCACTCTTGCCTCTTGGTAATACCGACTGGCTCAAGGAGCAGTTTGGTACCAGCTTCTCTCAGGAGCATACCTTGAGCATCAATGGTGGTGATGATCGTTTGCAGTACTATGTATCTGGTAACTATCTCAACCGTGGTGGTCTTCTCCGTCATGGCGATGATAGCATGCAGCGCTATACCATGACAGGTAAGATCAATGCACAGATAACCAACTGGTTACGTATGACCTACAATACCCGTTTCTCACGTAATGACTTCGATTCTCCTGGTGATTTGATCAATGGTACAGATGTGTTCTTCCACAACATGTGCCGTTACTGGCCTATTTTGCCAACTACCGATCCTAATGGAAACTGGTTGCCAGAGTCTTACATCGGACGTCTTCAGAATGGTGGCCGTGCCAAGAACCAGACAGACCGTCTTTCTCAGCAGCTTTCATTTGTTGCAACTCCTGTAAAGGGCCTGACTCTGAATGCTGAGTTAAACTACCGTATTGTTACAGAGTTCAACCATCGTGACTGGCAGACCGTATACGCCTACGACTGCGACAACAATCCTTATGTAGATATCAACGCAACATCAAGCGTGTATGAGTATTCATTCAAGTCGAACTATTTCAACCCTAACCTCTTCGCAGAGTACAGCCATTCATTTGGCGAGCATAATATGAAGGTGATGGGTGGTTTCCAGAGTGAGTGGTTCCGCCAGCGCAATATGAAGGCACAGCAGAACGGTATCATGTCTGGTCTTCCTACTCTCGATACAACTACCACCAAGCCAAGTGTAGGTGGTGCTTATAACTCATGGACAACAGCCGGCTTCTTCGGCCGTATCAACTACGACTTCGCAGGCCGTTACCTCTTCGAGGCTAACCTCCGTTATGATGGATCATCACGTTTCCTCCGCGAGAACCGCTGGAACTTCTTCCCATCATTCTCTGCTGGTTGGAACATTGCCCGTGAGAAGTTCTGGGAGCCATTGACTGATTACGTAAACACATTGAAGCTCCGTGCTTCTTGGGGTCAGTTGGGTAACCAGAATACTGACAACTGGTATCCTTTCTATCCAACCATCGGCTTCTCTTCTCAGGGTGGCAACTGGTTGATCAATGGCGCTAAGCCAAATACCGCTTCACAGCCAGGTCTCGTATCTTCTACTCTTACATGGGAGAAGAGCCGTACATGGGAAATTGGTCTCGACTGGGGTGCTTTCAATAACCGCCTCACCGGATCGTTCGGCTACTATCAGCGCAAGACATTCGACATGGTAGGTCCTGCTCCTGAGTTGCCTGTTATCCTCGGTGCCAATCCTCCAAAGGTGAACAACCTTGATATGACATCTAAGGGATGGGATCTCCAGATTGGCTGGCGTGACGTAATCGGTGAGGTAAGCTATGGTGCATCTCTCGTATTGAGTGATAACCAGGTGGTCATCGACAAGTATCCTAACCCATCTAAGAAGCTCGGTTCATACTATGCTGGTGCTAAGCTCGGAGACATCTGGGGTTATACCACAATCGGTATCGCACAGAGCCAGGATGAGATGGACAAGCACCTCGCAAAGGTTGACCAGAGCGCACTCGGAAGTGGCTGGACTGCTGGTGACATCATGTATAAAGACCTCGATGGCGACGGCAAGATCAATGGTGGTGAGGGTACAGCCGACAAATCTGGCGACCGCCGCATCATCGGTAACTCTACTCCTCGCTATAACTTCGGTTTGAACCTCGATGCAGCTTGGAAGGGCTTTGATATCAAGGTGTTCTTCCAGGGAACCCTCAAGCGTGACTACGCTGCAGGTGGTGCCGTATTCTGGGGTGCTATCGGTACTGGTAAGTGGCAGGCTACCGGCTTCAAGTTCCACGAGGATTACTGGCGTGAGGACAACAAGGGTGCATACTACCCACGTGCAGACTGGGGTGGTGGCCGTAATACCCAGACTCAGACCCGCTATTTGCAGAATGCTGCTTATGGCCGTTTGAAGAACCTCACCATCGGTTACACCTTGCCAAAGTCAATCACAAGCAAGGCTTATATTGAGAATCTTCGCTTCTTCGTATCTGGCGAGAACCTCTTTACTATCACTAACTTCACAGAGGCTGGTGATCCAGAGCTGATCGGAGCAGGTTATGGCGGTGAAATTGGTAAGGCATATCCTTTGTCTAGAACCTTCTCATTCGGTCTTAGTGTAACATTCTAACTTATCATTTAGATTATAGAAAGGAAACAATTTATGAAAATTAAATATATTTCAATGCTCTTATTGGGCGCGACGCTCGGTCTGACAAGTTGCAATGACTATCTTGACAAGGAGCCTGAAAGCAACGTGACACCTGCGTCTTTCTTTACTAGCGCAGACGACCTGGCTGCCTACACCGTGAATCTCTATGGTGTATTGACAAGTATTGGTCCTGGTAGCTATGGTATGAGTACCTTTGCTTATGATAACGATACCGATAACCAGGCGGGAACCGGTTATTCTAGCCGTTGGGTTCCTGGAAACTGGAAAGTAGGTCAGAGTGGTGGTGCTTGGGATTTCGGTAATATCCGCTCGGTGAACTATTTCCTGGATCAGGTACTGCCAAAATTCGAGGCTAAGCAGATTAGTGGTGCTGAGGCTCAGGTACGCCACTACATTGGTGAGGCATACTTCCTCCGTGCTTACCTTTATTTGGACAAGTTGCAGTCTTTGGGTGATTTCCCTATCGTGCTCACTGCGCTTCCTGATGACAAGGAAACTCTTGTTGAGGCTTCAAAGCGCCAGCCACGTTATAAGGTAGCTCAGCAGATTCTCGACGACCTTGACAAGGCGCTCGGTCTTCTGCAGGAATCAGCTCCTGGTGGCAAGAACCGCATCTCTCGCGATGCAGCCCTTCTGCTCCGTTCACGTGCAGCCCTCTTCGAGGCTACATGGGAGAAGTATCACAAGGGTACTGCGTTTGTGCCAGGTGGTCCAGGATGGCCAGGCAAGGCTGAGGATATCCAGGGATTTGACATCGATTCTTCCATCAATCACTTCCTCGATGAGGCTATGAAGTCTTCTAAGGAATTGGGTGATAAGCTCGTTGGCAACCTTGTAGAGAATACGGATGCTCCAGAGGGACAGGATGCAAGTTTGAAAAGTCTCAATCCTTACTTCACCATGTTCTGTGACAAGGATATGAGCGGCTATAGCGAGGTTTTAATGTATCGTGCTTTTGATAAGGCAAAGGCTAACGTTACCCACAACGTGCAGATGCAGTTGCAGCGCAACGGCGGTGGTACTGGTTGGACACGTGGTCTCGTCAACTCATTCCTCATGCGCAATGGTTTGCCTATCTACGCTGCCGGCTCAGGCTACGACCCAACTTGGGAAAACCAGGGTGTGAAGGCTACCTTGCAGAATCGCGATTCTCGCATCCAGCTCTTCACCAAGATGGATGGATCTATCGAGAACTACACTAGTGAGGGTGCTGTTCCAACCGACCTCTCATGGACAGTAAAGGGCAACAACGAGACTCGTATGGTGACAGGTTTCGCAGTAAAGAAGGGTAAAAACTATGATTCCCAGCAGGGACTCAATCACGACTACGGCGAGAGTGGTAGCATCGTATTCCGTGGCACAGAGGCTCTCCTCAACTACATGGAGGCTTCCTGGTTGAAGAACAATACTATCGACGCTACAGCTGATAAGTACTGGCGTGCTCTCCGCACCCGTGCCAAGGTAGATCCTGATTACAACAAGACTATCGCAGCTACCAACATGCAGGAGGAGGCTAAGTGGGACTTCGGTGCTTACTCTCATGGTCAGTTGGTTGATGCTACTACTTACAACATCCGTCGTGAGCGTCGTGATGAGTTCATCGGTGAGGCTTCCCGCTGGGAGGACTTGATCCGCTGGCGTGCTTGCGACCAGGTAAACGGTTACCAGATTGAAGGTATGAAGTACTGGGGTACTGTTTACGAGGGCACATGGCTCGATGGCACAACCAACCTCGCTAAGGTTGATGTTGAAGGTGGTAAGGGTAATATCAGTGATAAGACCATTAGTGGTGACTACATCCGTCCATACCAGATTTCTAAGATTAACAACCAGGTATTTGATGGTTATCACTTTACACCTGCTCACTATCTGTCTCCTATCGCACAGAGCGTATTCCGTCAGACAGCAGCGGGTGACCAGACCGATCTTACTACATCTGTAGTTTACCAGAACCCAGGTTGGCCATTGGTTGCCGGACAGGGTGCAACTGCAGTAGAGTAAAGCGTGTGAACATATTCATTCAGCTTATGTTTTGAAATTAAGAGATTAAGACATAAGATACTAAAAAGGCTCGCAAGAAGTTTCGATTTCTTGCGAGCCTTTATATTTTTTGAATATTTGCTAGAGCTTTTCAAGCCAAATCCATCAATTAATCTCTTCCATTCGTTTCAGGTTCCATCCTTCAAACTGCATGATAATCTTATGCAAGGTGGTACCCTGACGCAATGCTTCTACCCTAGGTGCTTCTGCATATTGCCTGATTTGCTCCACCGCCTGCTGCCACTGTTCCTCCGCCTTCGCCTCGAAATCCTTCTTTGGTAACACTTTGAGTTCCAGGATATAGCAATGTTTGGTAGCATAATGGGTCAAATCCGGCAGAAGGAAGAAATCGCAATAGCCGTGATTCAGTTCCAACTCCGGGGCAGTATAATAATAATCGTTCAGATTCAGATACGCCATGAAGAACCCCTGCAGATTTCGTTCTGCCTCAATGCCATCTCGTATAGAAGATACCTTGGCGTAGGCATCGGCCATAAAGCGCAAGCCTTCTTCCCATTTGCCATCATACGCCATATCGTAATAATAATCTGTCAGCTGATTGGTATCCACATACGATTTTGTCTGATATTCTTCTTCCAGATATCCGTAATACTGTTTGCGGACATTATTGTTAGGAATGCCCAATACCAGTTTGGAGCCACGTGTGCCTTTGATGGTCAGCATGCCATAATAGAAAAGCAGGCTAGGGAATATCTCAGCCTTCGGTATCTGGTAGGCAGAGAACGACTCATAGAGTTGTGCTGAAATCTGTCCTTCTTCAGCAATCTTGCGAATAATACCCTTTCGCTCACCATCCAGTTTATCAAACTGCAGCAGTTTCTTCATCTTGCCATAATCGGTCTTGGTATTCGGGTCGATCATCTGCTGAGGAGAACGTCCGTAATCCATATAATTGCGAAGATAGTAAAGCACCATATCGCAATTAAACATTCTGATACTCTTATTCAATGCTTCTTTTGCAAAGCAATAGTTATCATACCAAGGCTTCATATCGTTGACGATAGCGTTGATATCACTATCTGCCGGGATGCAGCCATGATTTTTATAATAGGTAAACATCTCGATGACATCGGCAGTAGAGAATCCCAGCATCTCGTCAAATTCTGGTTTGATAGAGATATTCCATCCTATATTGAAACCGCTGGTTACATCATCGAGCGTAACAGGACTGACACCCATCATAAAAATGCGCTCGAAGTTGCCCTTGAATTTCTTGAAGACATCACGATAGAATCCATCGGCATGGGTGATGGCATGATACACTTTCTCGCCATGCTCATTGAGCACCACATTGGTAAAGTTATCATATTCATCTACTATCAGATAAAGAGAAAATCCCTTCTGTTCAGCCTCATCATGAATAAAAGCCAACTTATCCATGGCATACTCCGCCTTGCGCACCTTCTCTCTCGTTTCCTCAGAATAAGACTCGCCATAACGGCGTATGAAACCATCCAGTTTTACGGAACAATAGAAGTCGAAGTTACGCTCCAAGGAATCGATATTACCACTTACTTGCGAGAAGTCGAGAAAAAGCACCTGATACTTGCCCTGCAACTCCGTAGGATGCTGTCCTATCCAGAGATTGCCAAAAAGTGATTGGAACTTAGCGCTTTGGTTACAGTCATAGTAAGAGTGGAGCATACTCAAAAATATGCTCTTACCAAAGCGACGAGGACGGATGAAGAAGAGGTTACGGGGCTGCTTCTCCAACTCGGGTATAAACATCGTCTTATCGACATAATACAAATTCTGCTCCATCACCGTGACAAAATCAGCCACTCCGTATGGTACTTCCTTAACTTTTTCCATATCTTATTTCCTTTCTACCTGCAAAGATACAACTATTTTTCAAGATACCAAGTTTTTTGGGAAAGAAAATCACCGATATTCCTTGTTTATTCCAAATAATGCTGCTAGCTTTGCCTACTTCACACTATAGCCACTACACACGATTCATCGAATCATTTGAATGAATTCGAACTGGGCTTCATTTGAAATTGGAACGAGGCTCAAGTAAACTTTAATAGAGCTACACGTAAAGGAAAGGTTCGCAAAGAAAACTGTGATAAGAAAAAAATATTATGGTTAAGAGTTTGGATGTATAAAGTATGGATTTTTTTATCAAGAAAGAGTTGCTTAGGGCACAAAGAAGCAGAATACTAAACTGTAATAAAAAACGTTTTTTGAGGGAGCTAATCGCGGATAGGTGTAAAATGCGGAAAATATTAATCGCGGATAGGTGTAATTGTGGGGTGTTCGTATAGTTTGTATATGTAAACAATATTTTTTATACAGGCTGCTCGATAGACGAGGATGAGCAATAGCTAAAATAATATCTAGAAAGAAATAAATAAAAAAGGCTCGCAAGAAATCGAAACTTCTTGCGAGCCTTTTTACTTTGAGCTTTGAACTTTGAACTTTGAGCTTTGAATCAGTTAAACTAATCATAAAGTTCAATGTTCAAACCTCAAAGTTCAAAGTCTTACACGAGTGTTGCAACGACTTCCTCACGGGTACCTGGCAACATATCGATGACAGGAATCTCTGGCATGGTGTAGCAACCTGGCTGGAGACGGAATGAAGCGCGAGCCACGTTAACCAATACCTGAGCTGTGAGGGCAGGGTTGTTGATGCTCATGTTGAACTCGAAGCGCTGGTTCTGAGTCTTGCCAGATACACCCTTGCGAACGAGGTTCACACCGTGACCCATATCCTTTACATCATCTACTGATGCTACGGCGAATACGTGAGTCTCATCGTGAGCGAAGTATGGGTCAGCCTTGATCTCTGCAGTTACATCCTCAAGCTTGGCACCTTCCTCAAGCTCTACATAAACCATACGGCGGTGGATACCCTCGCCCAATGGGATAGTAACAGAGAGCGCTTCCTTGACACCCTTCTTGCTACGAACGCAAACAGAGTGTCCCATGCTCATACCAGGACCGAAGTTGGTATAGGTCAATCCCTTTGGAGCCAGACTTTCCATCAATACACGTACGATAGAGTCTGAACCTGGATCCCAACCGGCAGAGATAACGCTCACCTTGCCAGCCTTCTTGCAGTTCTCCATCTGCTTGGTGCGGTAATCAAGAATGCCTGTGTGGATATCGTAGCTATCTACGGTGTTGATGCCGAGTGCAACGATCTTCTCTGCATACTCAGGGCAAGAACGGGTAGGAGTAGCGAGGATAGCAACATCTACATCCTTCAACTTGGTGATGTCATCTACTACCTCATAGTTAGCCAACTCAGCTGGTTTGTCCTTAGCACCCTGGCGACGAACGATACCTGCGATCTCGAAATCAGGAGCTGCTTCGAGAGCTTCTACTGTAAACTTACCGATGTTGCCGTAACCTACTACGGCTGCTCTAAACTTTTTCATTTGATGTATTTATTTCTTTTATATTGTTGTTTATTTTGGATAATTCCTTCTAGATATCTATTTCCGGTTGCAAAAGTATAGCTTTTTCTTGAAATACGTGACGTTTTAATAGATTTTTAACTCATAAAACTTGCAAAAGGTAATAAAATCATAGTTTCTAGGTAGAATGAAGGGGGAATTGTAAGGGTTCTTGAAGAGATTCCTTACAGTTTCGTGATTTCAAGGATTTAAGAGATAGCCTTATTCTTTAAAGCTTTTGCCCTTACAGGGCGTCGGGGGTGCGTTCATAATTACCCAGGGCGATGCCCTGGGCTAAGAGCTTCTGCCCTTTCAGGGCGTATTGGGTAATTTCAACCGTACAGGTCGAATTAGTTTCTACCCTTAAGGGAAATTGTTTCTACCCTTAAGGGAAAATAATTATTCCCTATAAAGGAATTACTTTCTACCTTTAAAGGAAATTGTTCCTGTACCTAATAGAAATCTCCGTTCATAAGTTTTGAATGTCGGTTCAAAAGTTTTGAATGTGCGTTCAAAAGCTTTGAATGTACGTTCAAAACTTATGAACGAAACTTTCTTCTAGTCTTAAAAACAATTTCCATAGGGGAAAAAGTTTTTTTCTTATAGGGGCATCAGCAATATAATCCAATGCCAGATACAATAAATCCCTATTCCGTGCGTTCATATTATTATAATTAATTTATGAAAGAGGTATAACCAAGTGTTTAAATAGTAAGGAGAAAATTAAAATGATAGAATATATTCATGGCGATCTGACCGAACTGACCCCGGCAATGGCAGTAGTAGAGACTGCAGGAGTGGGGTACGGACTCAATATTTCGCTCAATACCTATACTGCCATTCAGGGCAAACAGGAAGTAAAACTCTACGTGCATGAGGTTTTGGTGGCAGGTGGAAGAGATGACTCTTTCACCCTTTTCGGTTTCGCCTCCAAGCAGGAGCGCGAACTCTATCGCCAGCTCATCACCGTATCGGGTGTGGGAGGCAATACGGCGAGAATGATTCTCTCGTCGATGTCGCCAAGCGAACTCTGCAATGTGATTTCTACAGGCAACGACAAGATGCTGAAGACCGTGAAGGGTATCGGATTGAAGACCGCCCAGCGTATCATCATCGACCTGAAGGATAAGATCGTGAGTCTGGGCATCGCCGATGAGCTGCCGGCTAATGGTGGTAATGTGGTGATGGTGAACAATGATATCAAGGATGAGGCTGTCAGTGCCCTCACCATGCTCGGTTTCTCACCGGCACCTTCTGCCAAGGTAGTAGTGGATATCCTGAAGGCGCAGCCAGACCTGCCGGTGGAGCAGGTTGTAAAGCTTGCCTTGAAGCAAATTAAGTAACTTCAGATTGAAGTAAAGTAAATAACTTCTGGCTGAAGCAAATCCAGTAACTTTATGAAGGGGCAAAGAATCTTTTATTTTTTAATGGCTTGGCTGATGGTGACAACCTTCGGCTACGCCCTCGCTTTGCCTTTTCCGCAGCAAGACAAGAAGCTTCCAAAGCACCAGCCCATTCAGGTAGATGAGGATACGATTCCCGATTCCCTGCTGCATCCCCGTTGGAAAATCCAGCTTACCCAACCTTATTCCCTGAGCGATCTCTATCAGAGTCCGCTCGACCTCAAGCGTCCTGATGCCCTCCGGTATCAGGTCATCTACAATGATACCCTCAACCGTTATGTCATCGGCAACCGGATGGGCAACACCTGGCTTTCGGCTCCCATCATGCTCACTCCGGATGAATATATGAAATGGACGGAACAGAACGAGCGCAATGCCTTCTATCGCCAGAAAAACAATGAAATCTATCAGGCGAAGGGCAAGGAGAAGTTCGATTTCTCTGATATGCACTTCGATCTGGGACCTGCCGAGAAAATCTTCGGTCCCGGTGGAATCCGTGTCAAGACCCAGGGTACTGCCGAACTGAAGTTTGGTATCAACAAGAAGAATATCGACAACCCGTCGCTGCCTATCCGCAACCGAAAGACCACGATGATGAACTTTGATGAGAAGATCAATCTCAACGTGAATGGAAAGGTGGGCGATAAGATGAACCTCAACCTGAATTACAACACCGATGCCACCTTCGACTACGATGCCCAGAACATGAAACTGAAGTATGATGGCAAGGAAGATGAGATTATCAAGCTGGTTGAGGCGGGCAATGTATCCTTTCCCAGCAACTCCTCGCTCATCAAGGGCGCCAGCAGTCTTTTTGGTGTAAGAACCGATATGCAGTTTGGTAAGCTCAAGCTGCAGACGGTGTTCTCGCAGAAGAAGTCGGCTTCCAAGAGTGTATCGAGCCGGGGTGGCGTGCAGCTTACTCCTTTCGAGCTTAATGTGGCAGATTACGAGGAAAACCGTCACTTCTTCCTCTCCCAATATTTCCGTAGTCATTATGATGCCTGGATGCAGAAACTGCCGAATCTGCTGACGGGTATCACCATCAACCGTGTGGAAATCTGGGTAACCAACAAGACGGGAACCACCACGAATACCCGAAACATCATCGCCCTGACCGACCTGGGAGAAAACGAAAAGGTGAGCAATCCGATGTGGGGGGCAGGAGGAACGATGGTGCCGGCTAACCAGGCGAATACCGAGTATGCAGCGATGACAGGTCAGTTTGCCGCTGCCCGTGACATCAACCAGACAGCCTCTGTTCTGGAAGGTGGCGGACTGATAGGCGGCAGCGATTTCGAGAAGCTGGAGAGTGCCCGTCTGCTCAATTCCTCTGAATATACCGTGAACCAGGCAATGGGATATGTTTCGCTGAAGTCTGGTCTGCAGACCGACCAGGTTCTTGCCGTGGCATACGAATATACCTATGGCGGAGTGACCTATCAGGTGGGTGAGTTTGCCTCGGATATTACCGATACCAAGCAGGCTCTCTTCGTGAAATCGCTGAAGAATACCAGTTGCAATCCGCAGCAGGGCAACTGGGACCTGATGATGAAGAACGTATATTATCTCTCTTCGCAGGTGGAAAAGGACAAGTTCCGCCTCGATGTGAAATATCAGAGTGATACAACGGGTGTCTATGTCAACTATATTCCGGAAATGCAGGTGAAGAACCAGCCTATCATCCGTGTGCTGGGTGCTGATCGGCTTGATAACAACAACAAGGCGCGCAGCAATGGCTACTTCGATTATGTAGAGGGCTATACCGTATCGAATGGTCGCGTGTTCATGCCGAAGGTGGAACCGTTCGGCAGTTATATGCAGGATTATCTCGTCAAGAAGGGCGTGTCTGAGGAGCAGGCTGAGAAGTATGCCTTCACCGAACTCTATGACAGTACGAAGACCATCGCCAGGCAGATAGCCGAAAAGAATAAGTATCTCATCGTGGGACAGTTCAAGGGCTCGGCAGCCAATGTCATCTCCCTCGATGCCTACAATGTGCCGCAGGGTTCAGTAGTGGTGACGGCAGGTGGCGTTACCCTGAAGGAGGGCACCGACTACTCGGTGGATTACAATGCCGGAGAGGTGACCATCCTCAACCAGAGCATCATCGATGCCGGTACGGCGGTCAACGTCTCCCTGGAGAGCAATACCGATTACGGACAAATGAGAAAGACGATGTTCGGATTCAACTGGGAGTATGAATTCTCCAGGAATTTCCAGATCAGCGGAACCTTGCAGCATCTCTCGGAACAGGCGCTCACCAACAAGGTGGCGATGGGCAGCGAACCGCTGAAGAATACGCTCTGGGGCATCAACCTGAACTGGAAGAAGGAGAGCCAATGGCTTACCAACATGCTCGACAAGATACCGTTCCTGCATCTCACCCAACCTTCCTACATCTCCTTCAAGAGTGAGTTTGCCCAGCTTCTGGCGGGCGAGGCAGGAGGAGTGCAGGACAATGCTTCGTATATTGATGACTTCGAGAATACCAAGGGAACCATCGACGTGATGACTCCTACTTCGTGGGTTATCTCCAGTGTGCCGTCGCTCAACTTCAAGGATGATTACAATGACAAGACGGGGTTGACCAGCGGTTACCATCGTTCCCGCCTTGCCTGGTACACCATCGATCCGCTCTTCACCCGAAGGGGAAGTTCGCTCACTCCGGGTCATATCAAGAGCGACCTCAAGCAGTTGAGCAACCACTACGTGAGAGAGGTGTATGTAAAGGAACTTTTCCCTCTGCGCCAGCAGAGCACCTATCAGGGAGCCACCAGCACCCTGAGTGTTCTCAATCTGGCTTACTATCCATCGGAGCCGGGACCTTACAACTTCAATGTATCCGATCTGCAGTCGGATGGTACCCTTGCCAATCCGTCCCGCAACTGGGGTGGAATGATGCGCAAGCTGGATACCAACGATTTCGAGCAGGCAAACGTGGAGTATATCGAGTTCTGGATGCTCGATCCGTTCATCTATTCCCGAGAGCAATCGGATGCAGCCGACTATGGTGGCGACTTCTACATCAACCTGGGCGAGGTGAGCGAGGATATCCTGCGGGATGGCAAGAAGTTTTATGAGAGTGGAATGCCGGTGGATGGCAGCAACAGCTTCACCTATACGCAGTGGGGTAAGATTCCTACGCAGAGCACCGTGACCTATGCTTTCGCCACGACGAGCGGAAGCCGTGCCCTGCAGGATGTGGGATTCAATGGTCTGACCGATGCCGAAGAGCAGGAATTCTACAAGAGTGCCTATCTCAACCAGATACAGGGCAAGGTGAACCAGGCGGTGTTCGACAGTATCTTTGCTGACCCTGCCCGGGATAACTATCACTATTTCAGAGGATCTGACTGGGATGAGATGCGTGCGCCCATCCTTCACCGATACAAGTACATCAACAACCCTCAGGGCAATTCGCCTGACAGCGAAAGCCGTACTGAGAGTTATGATACCTCCTATAAATCTACACCGGATGTGGAGGACATCAACCAGGACTATACGCTGAACGAATACGAGAAGTATTTCCAGTATCACGTCAGCATCCGTCCGGAAGATCTCGTTGTGGGCAGCAACTTCATCGTGGATAAGCGCGAATACACCCAGACTTGGCGAGACAACACGAAATCCACGGTTACCTGGTATCAGTTCCGCATTCCTGTGGATGAGTTTGAGAAGCGCCAGGGAAACATCAACGATTTCTCCAGCATCCGCTTCATGCGAATGTTCCTCACCAACTTCAGGAAGCCTATCGTGCTCCGTTTCGGTACGCTCGACCTGGTACACAGCAAGTGGCGTACCTACGACCAGCCGTTGGGTGCAGCCAGTGGCGGAACCTTGGAGGCGAGTGCTGTCAGTCTGGAGGAAAATGCCGAGAAGACACCGGTCAACTATGTGCTTCCTCCGGGTATCAGCCGCGAGCAGGACCCATCGCAGCCACAGCTTGTCGAGGCAAACGAGCAGGCGCTGAGTATGGTGGTGAAGGATCTGACCCATGGCGAGGCAAAGGCAGTATATAAGAACTCAACCCTCGATCTCCGCCAGTACAAGCGCATCCAGATGTTTACCCATGCCAATGCCCTGGAGCAGAACGCCACCAATCTGAAGAACGACCAGCTGGCGGTCTTCATCCGTCTGGGCAGCGACTATAAGAACAATTACTATGAGTACGAGATTCCGCTCAAGCTGACCGAACCTCGCAACAATTATAACCGCAACAGTTCTGCCGACAGAAAGCTGGTCTGGCCGGAGGAGAATATGCTCAATGTAAACCTGAGCGTATTTACCAGTCTCAAGAAGGAGCGCAACAAGGCGAAGGCTGCTGGTATGGCTTCCTATATGGCACCTTATATGATGATGGATGCAGAACATCCGGGCAACCGGATCACCATCGTGGGCAATCCGAGCCTGGGAGAGGTAAAGACGCTGATGATAGGTGTGAGAAACAATTCGGATGAGGTGAAGAGTGGAGAAGTCTGGGTCAACGAGCTCCGACTTCTGGAGCATAACAACAAGGGAGGATGGGCAGCCAATGCCAATCTGAACGTACAGCTCTCCGACCTGGGTAGCGTGAATGCTACCGGCCGCTATATGAGCGAAGGCTTCGGCGGTCTGGAAGACGGTGTGGCTAGCCGCAGCACCGATAATTATGGTACCTATAGCGTGACCACCTCGTTGGAGATGGGTAAGTTCTTCCCCGACAAGGCGAAGGTAAGCATACCTTTATATTATAGTGTGACGAAGGAGAAGACTTCTCCGAAATACAATCCGCTGGATACGGATATGGAACTGAAGGATGCGTTGGATGCCGCCGGTTCGAAGGCTGAGCGGGACTCTATCGAGAACATCGCCGTGACCAAAGTCACCCAGACCAACTTCTCGGTATCCAATGCCCGGGTAGGTATCGCCACCCGACGTCATCCGATGCCTTACGATCCTGCCAACTTCTCGTTTACCTACAGTCATGCCCATCAGCATACCACGGGTGAGACCACGGTCTTCGAGAATCGGGACAACTGGCGCGGAGCCCTGGATTATTCCTGGACACCGGTCTATAAGGCGTGGGAACCTTTCAAGAAGTGGAAGAACAAGAGCAAATGGCTCGACATCCTGAAGCGGTTCGGATTAAACTGGTTGCCTCAGAACATCGCCTTCAATACGGAGATGACGCACGAGACTTATGAGCTGCAGGAACGCGATATGGAGAGTACGCTCAATTCGCAGCTGCCGCTCACCGTGAGCGACCAGTTCCTCTGGAACCGCGAGTTCTCTCTGCGCTGGGATCTGACCAAGAACCTGCACATGAACTTCCAGAGTGCCACCCATGCACAGGTAGATGTGCCTTATCCGGATGTGAATGCCGATCTCTATGCCGACCAGTATCATGCCTGGAAGGATTCGGTATATCGAAGTTCGGTATGGCAGAGTGTGAAGAGCTGGGGTACGCCGCTCGACTACAGTCAGAACTTCACGGCATCCTATAAGTTGCCTATCCATCTGCTGCCAGTCTTCGACTGGGTGAATACCGATGCCTCCTACAACGCCAACTATACTTGGGAGCGAGGTACGGAGGATGAGAACGGCAACTCGTATGGCAACACCATCAACACCCAGCGCGAGCTGACGATTAACGGAAGCTTCGACCTGGTGCGCCTCTACAACCACATCCCATTCCTCAAAAAGGCGAATGACCGATTCAACCGCTCGATAAGCAGGAGTGAGATAGAGAGGAAGAAGGAGAAGGAAGCCAGACGGAAGCAGGCTTTGCTGAAGAATGCCCAGCAGAAGAACGATATGCAGAAGAATGGGCAGAAGAATCAGGTAGATCTGGCAAAGGCGCTTCCGAAAAACCGGAAGGCTTTCGAGAAGGAAATCACCCTCCTGCCGGATACTACCCTGCTCATCAGACATGGCAAGAACAGCAAGCGACTCATCATTTCTGCCAAGACGGAGGATGGAAAGGTGTATCATCTGAAATATAAAAAGGTGGATAACAACCAGATCCGTATCAAGTCGAAGGTGGATAGCATGATGAAGCTGAAGATTACGGTGATGCCGAAAGAGCCGCTCGATAACGAAAGATGGTACCGGACAGCCCAGACGGCAGCCCGACTGGCAATGATGCTGCGCAAGGTGAGCTTCTCTTACCGCAACAACTATCAGATGCTTCTGCCAGGCTTTACTCCTCATGTGGGGGATGCCTTCGGACAGAAGAAAGTAGGAACGATGGCGCCGGGACTGGATTTCGCCTTCGGACTGGTGGATGACAGCTATATAGGAAAGGCAAGAGACAACGACTGGCTGCTCTGCAACGACTCGATTGCTACGCCGGCTACTACCAGCAAGACCGAGAATCTGCAGCTGCGTGCCACCCTGGAACCTGTCAAGGATTTCAAGATAGATCTTTCTGCCACCCGCACCATGACCACGCAAAAGAGCATACAATATATGTATGAGGGTACACCGACCACCCAGAGCGGAACTTTCCAGATGACTACCATCTCGCTGAGTTCGGCTTTCGAGGGCATCGGAAATGCCAACAGTGGTTATCGCAGCAAGACTTTCGAGAAGTTTGTCAACTCGCTCGATGGTTTCCGCCAGCGGGTGGAGTCGCAGTATGCCGGAACGGTATATCCTGTGGGTTCTACCTTGGGTGGAGGCAAGTATGATGCTTCCCGCACACCGGTTAATCCGTATAGTGGTGATGTGATGATTCCTGCATTCCTCAATGCCTATACCTCGATGGGCGGCAGTTCGCTCTCCATCTTCCCGGCATTGAGCCGGCTCTTGCCAAACTGGACGGTGCGCTATAGTGGCTTGGGCAAGTTGCCTTGGTTCCGTGATCACTTCAAGAGTGTGAACATCAACCACGCCTACAAGAGCATCTTTGCCGTGGGCAGCTATAGCAGTTACAGTACCTATCATGAGTATATGAATGGTCTGGGCTTCGTGACGGATGCCTCTACGGGCAATCCATCGCCTAGCAGCATGTTCAATGTTTCTCAGGTGAGCATCAACGAGGCATTCTCGCCATTGCTCGGTATGGATGTTACGCTGAACAACAATATGACCATCAAGGGTGAGTATCGCCAGACCCGAGTGCTGAACCTCAGTATGACGAGTGTACAGGTGAATGAGGCGTTGAGCAAAGACTGGGTGGTAGGTATGGGCTATCGCATCAACAATTTCAATCTCTTCGGTGCTCCAAAGGCACACAAGGTGAAGGGAAGAACGGGTGCCCAGCAAAACAGCAGAAACGGGAGCAAGGGCAAGAATCAGACCCAGAACTACGGTCCTAATCATGACCTGAACCTGCGTCTCGACTTCAGTTTCCGCAAGCAGGCTGCCATCGTCCGTGATATAGCCACGATGACGAGCAGCGCCAGCAGCGGCAACAATGCCCTGAAGCTGAGTTTCACGGCTGATTATACCTTGAGCAAGATGCTCACCATGAGTTTCTACTATGATCGCCAGACCAATACGCCGCTCTTGTCGAGCAGCAGTTATCCTACCACCACGCAGGATTTCGGTCTGAGCATCAAATTCTCGCTGACGAGATGATGTTTTTTATCGCCCAACTGCGGTGCAAAGGTACAATAGAAAAAACATTGTGTTTTGCAAGGTTGTTGCTGGGAGGGCAGGTAACAAACCTGCGCTCCCAGCGCATTCTTGCTTTATAAGAATGGGGTCATGTAAATCGGAACCAAGAGTGTTTGTTCTTCTTTTTGTAGATCTTTGGTGTACAACAAGTACGGATGTACTATCCTGTTGGAGAATTTTTGACAGAAAGCATCAAGCGAGGCATGCGTTTTGTATCCAGACGACTTGACCTCTATAGGGCACAACTTACTGCCGCGTGA
>ENA-OQID01000271-OQID01000271.1-human-gut-metagenome-genome-assembly--contig:-NODE-271-length-31217-cov-5.025562_pt1 | contig 31217 bp, 19 predicted proteins | sample MGYA00242567_ERZ504727 | MGnify/ENA primary metagenome ERZ504727 (study PRJEB26092, sample SAMD00036215) | human gut metagenome | host: Homo sapiens | study: EMG produced TPA metagenomics assembly of...
ACTAGAGAAGCTAAGACCCCTTTTAGCTATAGATACACCCCATACCTTGGAAGCAATAAAAGTTGTGCAAGCGCATTATGGAGATAGTCCTGAAATGAAGTTTCGAGACTGGGCTAATTTGGTTAAAGCAGTAAAATTTGACCAAGAAAAAACAATAGATACGGTTAATTGCGAATTAATTAGATTACCTTCCACAAAGCAGTAGAAGTAACTTTATAAGGAATAAAATGGGGCAAACAAACCTGTATTCATTTCTATCCGATAAATTATGATATTATTGCATCGAAAAGAGAAAAACACATGGTGAAAATTTCTTCTCTTTTGGCTGTGCATATGTGTAGGATAGAATGTGGAAATCCATTGAAAATTCAGTTTAGTTTAGTCTATTAGCCTATATATATGCTAAATCAAAGTAAACTAAATATAGGTAGGCATATTTGCCTTTTCATATATGCCTATGATTTGATAGAAGTACTTACTTTTGCGTGGTGCAAAAAACAATGAGCGTATACCCTTAAGATGTACATTTGCCTATTTTCTCTTTTGGCTGCAAAATTCTCTATAGCTAGCCAAACGATATTCTTGAGGAAGGGGTAAGTCGTGGGGAGAGTAACTTTGAGAAACACTTTGTGTGCAACCAAATGCAAGGAATAAAATCAAGTGAAAAGTAAAAACCGAAGAATATCCTAAAATACCGATTTTGTTTCTATTCTGTTTCTTTTGCAAGGTGCTATGACTGCTATTTTATTGGTGTACAACAAAATAAATACAAGTAAAATAACATTTGCCAGATTTTCGCTCGAAACGCCTTGCGGTCTTATGTCTATATCATCGGCGAAAAGTTACCCAATCGCCTGCTATTTTCTGAAATACAATTGCAAAGTTAATCAATTATTGCCATTTACAGCCATACTCCGGTCAGTTTTCTTCATTCAATCCATACTCTACCAATTTATTATACAGCGTTGTCCTGCCGATACCCAGTATCTTTGCAGCCATTTTCTTGTTACCGGCTGCTTGTTTCAAAGCACGCAGGATACGTCCTCTTTCTTCATCTCCGCTCTTCAATGTAAAACAAGCGGAAGTAGCGGACGGTTCATTGTCAAGTTCCAAATCGGCTTCGGTTATCATATCGCCTTCTGATTGCAGGACTGCCGTCTGTATCTTCTGTTTCAACTCGCGCACGTTGCCCGGCCACGCATGGGCGAGCAGGGCATTACGGGCAGATGCGGCAAAACCTTTTACTTCACGTTCCAACTCACGGTTTGCCATTTCACGGAAGAACTCGGCCAATGGCATGATGTCTTCCGGGCAGTCGCGCAAGGGCGGCATGGTTATCACATACTCCTGCAAGCGATAGAGCAAATCCTGCCGGAACCGCTTTTCCGTTACGGCTTTCTGCAAATCCTCGTTGGTTGCAGCCACTATCCTCACGTTGGCTGTTTTGTCCTCCTTTGCTCCGACGGGACGGTAACGGCGTTCCTGTATGGCGCGGAGCAGCATCTGTTGCATCTCCATTGTTAGGTTGCCCACTTCGTCAAGGAACAGCGTGCCGCCATCCGCTTCCAGAAAATACCCCGTCTTGTTTGCTTCGGCACCCGTAAACGCGCCCTTGACGTGTCCGAAGAAGGCGGATTGTATCAATGACGGGGACAAGGCTCCGCAGTCCACTGCCACAAAAGGTTTATCGGCAAGTTTGCTTTGTTGGTGTATATGTTGTGCGATATGTTCCTTGCCCGTACCGTTCTCGCCCAGTATCAGCACGCTCATCCGGGTGGTGGCTACAAGGCGCACACGTTTCTTGATTTTCTGATAGGCTTCGCCCTGCCGGACGAATATCGGAATGTTCCATTGTAGTCGCTTTTCATGTTCTTTTTGCAGGGTGCGGATAAGCGGTATCAGTTTATCCTCCAACAACTGTTTCTGTATGTAATCCTTTGAGCCGAGCTTCATACTTTCCACTGCCGTATGCACCTCCCCGTAATTGGTCATAACGATAAACACCTGTTGTTTGTCGTTGGCACGCATCCACCGTAACAACTCTATGCTTTCACCGTCGGGGAGGCGTAGGTCGGCAACGACAATATCATCCACCTCTGACTTTGCCAATAGTTTCTTGGCAGTGGCAAGATTATATGCAGACATAGTATCGAAGCTGTCTTTCTTCAGCAGGTTGCAGACATAATCGTTATAGACGGGGTTGTCCTCAATCACAAATACTTTCATCCGACGACCTCCTTTCCTTTTGCGCAAGTTCTATGATAACTGTTCCCATACGAAGCATGGCATCCACGCATTTCCGCAATTCCATTTCGGAACATTCAGATTCTTGATGCAGCAGTTCATACAGGTTCCACAAGGGTTTGTCAGCACGGATAACAGCCCATGAACTTCGCTGACGGTGTATCCATTCGTCCAACGCCTTGCGGTCATTCCTCTCCATGATTTCCCGGACAGCCTGCATATCCTTTTCTGTTTCGGTTATCAAACGGTCGAGCATCGCCCGTTTGTCACCATATGCAAGCAGAGAGGACAAGTCGGGAAGTTCATCCTTGTCCGTACTTGTCAAAAGGCATTTGTCTGATACAGCAACCAGTTCGGAAATGGAAAATGGCTTGAACAGGCAGGCGGTAAATCCATTTTCCAACAGCTCCTCTTCGCTGCAACTGCCGGAGGCGGTCGCCACGACAATGGGAATCTCTTTCGAGTTGCTGACACTTGACGAGCGTAACAACTCCAACACCTCCAACACCTCATAGCCGTTAATCTCCGGCATCTTCATATCGGTTATCATGAGGTCGTATGTGTGCTGCCGCATGGCTTCCATTGCATCGCCAATAGTGGTGAACGTGTCGCAATGCACACCTATACCAGCATACATTTCCTTTGTCATGGATAATACCATCGGATTGTCGTCCAATACGATGACAGAATAAGGTCTTTCTATATGAGCCAGACTTTCTGCGGCTGTCTGTTCTTCAATACCAATATCGGCAGTGTTCATTGGCAACTCCACAGTAAAACGACTGCCTTCTCCTTTTTCGCTTTCCAAGCGTATAGTGCCGCCAAGCATCCCGACTATCTGTTTCACAATGCTTAACCCCAATCCGAAACCGTCTTGCGTGGCGGCGTTGGAAAGCCGCTCGAACGCTCCGAACACTCGCTGTTGTTCTTCCGCACTCATGCCGGTTCCGGTGTCCTCTACTACAAGGGTCAGCCTATTGCCGTCATAGCTTATGACAAGTGAAACGCTTCCGGCATTCGTGAACTTGACGGCATTGCCCAGCAGGTTGTCGCATATCTGTATGATGCGCTCCTTGTCGCCATTCAGGATAATACCCTCCGGGCACTCGATGGTAAGTTTAAGATCTTTTGCTTCTGCTTGTTGCGTAAACTCCGTTTGCAACAGCTCCGCGATGTTTTCCAAACGAAACGGACGGACATTCGCCTGTTCCTTGCCGCTGTCCAAGCGGAAGAAGTCAAGTAGGGAGTTGAGCATGTCGGTCATTCTCTTGGAGGCTTGCAGGATATTGTCCGCATAACCGCTTATCTTTTCTTCTTCGTTGTCCTGCATCAGTTCCGCATATCCATGTATGGCAGTCAGTGGTGTGCGTAGCTCGTGGGTGATGGTGTGCATCGCTTTCTTGCGTGAGGCTATCAACGATTCGTTTTGTTTTACGGACTTTTGCAGTTGCCCGATTAAATCTGTTGTCTTACGTTTGTACTGCTTGATGCGGGTGGCATAGCGGTGAATGATGATGTATGAAATAATGAGCAACAGCAGCATGACACCCGTTATGATACCTACCTGCAAGAACGACTTTTCACGCATAGCGGATATTTCCGCCTCACGTTCCTGCAAGTCAGCCTGCACCTTGTGGTCCATCTGCTGGATAAGGGTTTGCAGTTGGCGGTTCAGTTCCGCATTGCGGCTGGCAAGGCTGTCGGCATATTCCGACAGACGATGGCTTTGGGCACGTTGTTGCGCTATCATATCACGGTTCAGTGTGTAGAGCATCGTGGTGGTCGTCGTCGGAGGTGCTTCCTGTTTCTTGCCGAACAACCCGAGAAAACCTTTCCTCCTCTGTTTCTTCGGCTCTTCCTGCCTGCTCGTTTGCACTATCACCGGCACCTGCTTGGCTATCCGGCGGTTGATGTCCGCCTGTTGTTCCAGAGCCTCCATGATGGCGCACAGCCGCTTTTCCTTGTCCTCCAGCAAGTGGCGCACGCTGTCTATGCGCACCGATTCGTAATGGCTCTTGAAGCGGCAAAGCATACTATCCACCGTCATCCGTTGCCGCCGGTATGCCGCCACATCCTTATCGTCCCATTCCAGCACCGACTCGCCCAAAAGAGACAACTCCACCACACCCACATACGCATCGTGTGTTTCCTTGCGGAAGCGGTTGATTTCACGGTTCTCCCGTTCCAGCAACTCCAAGTCGCGCCATTCTCCGAGCCACGTGCAGATGATGCCGCCCACCAGCAGGACTATCAACAGATAGCCTGCGGCTATCTTCGTGCGGAGATGTTCAGTATGCCTCCCTTGCCTCTTGTCTGTCATTCCCGTTTCCATATCCTGTTTTCCTTATTGTCCGTCACCTTCTTTCTGCATCACTCCATCCTGCCGCAGCCTCGCCTTGCAGGGCAAGCCCGGTGACGTGGCGATGGGGGGGGTGTATATGTCCTCGTACATCCTCCACAGCCGTGCCACGCCGCCTTCAACTTCCCGCATCTGCCGCCGCTCATATATCAAAATGGCGATCATACTGCCTATGACCGCCACTAAGATGATATATCCGAAAATGATTTTATGTGCAATGGCATTCGTTTCTTTTCCATACGTATCACTTCTTATCCTTTAAAAAAGCAAATTCTCACCACGGCAGACCTTGCAAGCTCGACCTGCAACAAAACTCAACAATATCTTTCTATTCTTCTTATCCCAACAGAAAGAAGAGCATACAACACTTCCTCCTTTCTTTATCCGAATACTGTCCTAACAGCTTTTGGAAACAGTCGTCAGTACACCGGTTCCTCAGAAAGCAAGGACGGGACGCACACCGACGCTGCTGCCGTCCTTACGGTCCCAGTAACAGCCCACGCGACCATTGGATTGCACGTACCAGTACCGTGCGAAGAATTCCGAGTACTCCGAAGACGACCAAAACCACCTACCGCTTCTAAAATTATCCTTGCTGTCTGTGGCAATTTTCTCCATCCATGCGTTTAAAGCAGCGGGAACATCGCCTTGACCTGACCAACCGAAATCATCGTCTTGCGATGAGGCTTGTTCATCCGGCTTTGCCAAAGCCGTACAACCGCCCAAATTTTGCAGGATGTCCCACCACTGACCTGATGCAGGAAGATACCAGCCGGTAGTAGTCGTGGGAACCGGGCAGGTCGTGTTGTAGCCGTCGGCGGCCTTGAAGGCGGGATAACGGTCGAAGTTTCCGCGATTGGCGCGGATATGCTCGCAATTGCCGTAACCACTGATGTCGCTGTAGTTCCGGGCTTTCGTCTCGCATTTCGCCAGATCCTCGTCTGTACCAAATAGTCCCCACGATTGGAATGTCGTAGCATTCTTCACAGCCATGACAAGACCGTGGACATTGCCGCCCAACTTATTTTTTTCTGCCTGACCGATACGCTTCGGGTCGGTTTGGAAAACTATGCCTACCACATTGACTGTCCGTACTTCGTCTGCTTCGGCATAATTCGGCATCAGGTTGCCATCGGCGAGGAAGAAATCACCGACCTGCAAAATGTAGTTCCTTATGGTTTCCACTGCGCCGTCCACCTTGTATCTCTTGTATTCCCCTTTGATAGGGTGTGGTGCGGACGTGTTGATGGTAAACTCCCTGTCCCCATCGTCATAACTTCCCCAGATAGCAGGCATGGACGGGGGCACCAAGTAGCGGTATGTACCATCGACCATGCGCAGCGGCTCGGCAGCACTTGTGAACGTGGCGGCAGAAGGCACGGTGTAGTCGGGAATCCGGGTATCGGTAAACTTGTAAACGGTCTTCGTCATCTCAATGACGACCAAGGCAAACTCGTGCTTCATGACGAAATCAAGCCGAAGTTTACCATTTTCCAATGTGGGTGTGCAAGAAGCTGTCATCAGGTCGGAAGCGGTGTAATCCGCATACGAACTTTGGTCGACCTCCACCGGCCAGCGATTAACAAGCGGATAGAAGAAGGGTAATTGGGGTTTCGTAATTGCGAGTTCTAACAGATTGCTTATGACCATGTCGTCCAAGTCCGCTTTATAGGGGTAGTAGAGGTAGTATTCCTCGTCCGACAGCCCTCCCTCAAGTGTCGTACCGGCCTCGGGCTTCCAAACGAGGCTTCCCGTGGCGGCATCCCTCTCTGCGGTGAGTTTCACGTTGGAATAAATCATCTTCTTATCCGAGTATAAGCCGCGGATCATGAAAAGTCCGCAGGCATCGCCCTCGGTGAACTCGGTGGTGTAGCCGTTCTCCACGGCACGGGTGATTTAACCGTCCACAGCCGATGTATTGTATCCCCCGTCGGTAACGGAGATGGTGAGTTGCCGCGCCTTGTCTTGTGCGGCAGGGAACTCTTCTTGCGTGCAGGAGGCGGCAAGCAGCAGGAGCAATGCGGCTTGCAAGAGGTGGTATATGTTTTGTATCTTCATATTTTTAATGGATTAAACAGATTAGAAAGCAAGGACGGGACGAACATAGAGCTGGAAATTAACATTACCCCATCGGCAGCTTATCCATCCATCATCAGAATTTGCTACCCAATACCGCATTGTGTTGCCCTTGAACTTCGAAGACGACCAAAACTGATGGTAATAGGAGAATTTGTCCCAACCGTCGATACCCCACATCCATTTATTCAAAGCGTCGGGAACATTTCCTTGGTTCGACCAGAAGAATTCATTGATGTCTGACGAGGTTTGCTGATATCCATCCGCCAAAGCCGGACAACCGCCCAGATTCTGCAGTATGTCCCACCACTGGCCAGAGGAAGGAAGATACCAGCCGGTCGTGGTCGTGGGGACAGGGCAAGTCGTGTTGTAACCATCAACAGCCTGTAATGCGGGATACTTGTCGAAGTTGCCCTCTAAACTACGGATAGATTCACAATTGCCGTATCCGCTAATGTCCGAATAATTATTGGATTTGGATACGCAGTCATTCAACAAATCCAAGTACCGCGATTCGTTGCTCCATATGACTTTCTCTGCTGCGTTTGCGTTTTTAACGGCCATAACCAGCCCATGCACTTTGTCTTCACCGCCCAACTTCTCCTTTTCCTTTTTACCGATACGGCTCTTGTCCGTCTGAAAAACAATGCCGACGACTGTCTTGCCACGTAAAGGGCCGGGTTTATAATAGTCTATATGCATACTGCCGTCAGCATAGATTTTGCGCAATCCGCCGTCGCTCCACGTACCGTCGGAGTAGAAGTAGTCACCGATTTTAAGTTCATCCGCCGTGAATCTTTGCTTTACCCTTTTGGAGGTGACGTTTTCCTCGCCATTTGCAACCCACGTGCCACTGGTCACCGACTGCACATCAATGCCGTTGGCTTTCACGGTGATGGTGTAGGCATACCGCTTGCCACCGAAAAAGTCAAATTTGCCGGCAGCTTCTGTTTCGGGAGTGTAAGTAAAGTCATTGCTGCCGATGCTGATTCGGACGAGCGGCTTACCCGTCATGTTTTGTGGCGGCACCAATGCCTCGTATTTCTTCGTTGCGGCATCGTAATAGGGCTTTATCTCGCCGTCCGATTGGTCTCCCGGTGCAACCAAGCCAGCGGTTGAGTGGGTTAGCGGGTCTCCGAAAATGGTGACGGTCGCACCCTCCAACTCCTCTTCCGTAATGCCTTCGCCAGCTTTGAGAATTACTTCGATTTTCGCCATGCGGTGGATGAAACGGAGATTTATGGCTTGGTCATAACGCCCTATGGCACTGGCGTACAGGACATCGAAAGCGGCGTACCCGCCACTTTGGTCGGAAATATCCGTTTCCGATTCTATGTCCGGGGTCCATGCACTGACGCGGGCTTCATCGGTGTTCTTCCAATAGAAGGCATTATCGGCATCCTTCGGGCTTGCATTGCCCGATGCGTCCATCACGTATGTTTTGTTACCAAACACGCCTTCCAGTGACACTCTAATCTCCTCGCCGCCCGTCCACGCATCCTTACCTCCGGCGCGGGTCTGCGGCTGCGCCACCTCCGCCGTCAGTTGCAGCGGGTACTTGCCGTCGGGCAGGGGCGCGGTGCTTTCATCCTCACTGCTACAGGAAGCGAGCACCCCACAGATGAGCATCACAACCGGCAACCAGTCGCCGATGCGCGGCCACGGCCTTCTCGCTATGTTCCTTATTATTTTCATATTGTCTTTATTTATTTCGTTTTGTGCCACTGCCCGTTGCGACGCGGGCTGCCGCACCATTTATTATATATGGCGTGCCTCCGTCTTACGCCTGATGCACGGCAGTGGCTTTCAGACACACTACATTTTTGCATCACCCGCATGGCTACCACCGTCGTTCCAGTTTTCGATGGTGCTTCCGCTAAGGGTCAGCCCCGTCTTCTTCACCGTGATGGTGTAGGTATAAGAATAACCGGCCTCCAACGCGGGTTTGATCATGTCCTTGTTGGAGTAGCTCTGGTATTCCCCGTCATCGGGAGATATCTCAAGCACCAAAGCGTTGGCGAGTGTCTGCGGGAGCAGGATCATGGTGAAAGTCATCACGCCCGTGGCGGCGTCAAAGGTTGCCACGCACTTGTCCGTGGCCGTCTTCGGGGCACCGGTGCACTGGCGTAACATCCAGTCGCTCACAACGCTGCCCGCGGTCGCGGCGGTACCGGTCTTCACATCGAACGTTCCCTCGTGAACCAGGCCGCCCAGCTTGTAGTCGGCGAATTCCAGCACGGCAGTGTCGTCGAAACCGTCGGTGTTCGACACCTGCACCTTGAGGATAAGACGGGCCATCTTGTGCTTGAAGGAGCAGTCGCTGCCGCCCGCGGCGGTGTTGTCCGTGAAGCTGACGGTCGGGCTGTCTTTATCGGCCTTGGCTCCCGTGGCATGGATGTAGTCCACCTTCTCCTGTTCCGTGGTCGTGGGCTGGTTGCTTGTATTTACCGTAATCTTCCCGTCTGTACCAGGCAGGGTGGAGGCGTTTGCGCCCGATGCGTAAGGCGCGTAGGCGGCAAAAGTAAACTCGAGGAAAGCGTCCTCGAAGAAGATGCCGCCACCCGCCGTCATCGGGGTGAAGTCCGCGTTGGTGCCGGTACTCGTGGTTGCGTATCCCACGTTCTTGTACTTGCCGCCCATGGTCGTGGTCGTGTCAGGGGCATCCACCACCATCACGCCGATTCGGTCGGCGTTCCACCCGTTGTCCACAGCACGGGTCTTCGGCCCGCTCACGCCTGCCGTGATTCGTGCTTCCACCGGATTGTTCTGTACCTCGTTCTCTTGTGTACACGCAGCCAATAGCGTTGCCGCTGCTGCAATAATGAAAAACCTCATGTTCATTGTCATAATCTTGTTTTTTTGATTAAAATATTTATCGTCAGTTAGCATCCCCATTGCCGCTTTCTACCTCGTTCCAGCCCGTGATGGTTGCGCCCGTTACCCCGGCCTCTACGGGCAAAAGCAGATTACCCGTGAGTTTAACCGGTTTGGTGCCGTTATTGAAGTCCCTTATGGCCTCGGTAAGGTCGCTCACTACCCGCTGCGTGTCACCGTTGTTGAAAGTGATGTCCACCGTCAGCGTATGCGTTTCCGTCGGGACGATGCCGAGCAGTCGGAAAAAGATTGTGAACTTGTTGTCGTCCTGCCTGAAAGCGTTTGTTACTTGTGCCGCTACACTCCGGTCGCCTGTTGCCATATCCGCTGCCGAAGCCACGCCGGAGAGCGTTGCCGTAGCCGACTGTACACGGCTGTAGTCGCCTTCCGTGGCGGTCAGTTCGATGTCGAGCCTGCGCACGTATTGTCTCATCGGGGCGGTGACGTGCAGGGTGTCGTCCGCCACGACGCTGATGTCCTGGTGCGAGGCGAAGAGGTAGCCGGGGTGCGGCTCTATTGCACCCGTCAGATCCACCGGATTCACCGTTGCCTTGTTTCCGTCGATACTAATCCCCTCCGGGGAGTTGTACACCGTCAGGCCGTAGCCACCGGGCGCGAGCAGCGCGTCGAACACGTTGGTCGCCGCGCTCACGTTCTGTTCCCTCCCGCCGATGCGCAGTGTGTATGCCTGCGGTATGTCCGCCTCGGTGCTCTTTCCGCTCCAGTCCGTGGTTACGACCACCGCCCCACGGTCGGGGTGCGGCGTGTCATAGAGGTCGTCCTTCACGCACGAGGTCAGTATGGTCACCGCACCTATTAGATATAATAAGGTATAAGCCTTTCCCGATGCTCCCGTATATTCCTTTATCTGTCGTATGATTGTCGTTGTATTCATTGTTCCTCCTTTCCGCTAAAAGATGTTCCACACCAGGGTGACACCCGCCGAGACAGGGCCCCACCAGTTCTTTGTTCCGCTGCCGCGCCTTACCCTCACGCCGTTGATGACCACATACTTGTCATAGTCGGCATGGATATAGCCCAACCCTAAGGAGAAGTCCATCGAGAGGGCATTGTTCAGTTTCAGCACGTAGCCGCCGGTGATGCCGCCACCCATGATGTCGCCCTGCTTGCCGGTCTCCGACAGCTTGTAGTTGAATGAGCCGACTTTGTACATAGCACCTACGTAGCCGCGTTTCTCGCTGCCTATATAATAGCGGAGTTCCGGTGCCACTTCCCAAAGGGCGTATCTTCTGTCCTTGTCATTCCACGACCACGAAGTCCACGAGCCGTTCACGGATATTCCCCATGACGGGTTGATGTGCCACTCAATACCGAGGTCGGGCGTGAGGGTTGCCCAACGCAGCAGGTTGGCACGCAGTGATAATCCCAAAGTTGTGGATGATGCCGACAGTACGGATTCAGGCTGATTTTCCTGTCCGGTAGACACCTTTGCCCCCTCTGTGTCTTGGATTGTTTCTGTAGCCTTGTCGTTTTCACGGTGTGACTGTTCCTTTTCTTCCTCGTAACCGGGATGTGTATCCTCCGCAATAACCGGCACTTTCTCTTTCGGCAGTATGATACGCACCGTCACGAAGTCGCCCTTCGAGGCATGGTTACGGGTGATGAAGTTGTTTTCACGCAGTCCTTTCCGGGTAATCAACTCTGATTTCACACGGTTGGAACGTGTCCCGGCGATAGCGAGGCTTGCCCGTTCCGACTTGCCGGAGTTACAGTATCCGTCCACGTAAAGAGGCAGCCGTCCCTCCACTATATCCGGTTTGTTACTTTCGATACACTCCAGAAGACGCGCAAGTTCTTTGCCATTGTCATTCCATGGCACATAGAACATGTCTTTTCGCGGCACGAAGCGGAAAGTGTAGACCGTGTCGGTTTTCTGCTGCGCAAAAGCAGGAAAAGCTGCCGATGCCAGCCACAGAAACAGGGTGAGAAAAGTGATTTTTCTGCTCATATAAACTTGAATTTATTATCTTTGTCTTCTCCAAAGGTAATAAATGCCATTCAGCGCCCAAAATATTACAAAAACTTTTTCTGTTGAAATACAGCGTTTTATAAAAATTGTCGTTTGAGCACTTTTTTTTGTCGAATTAGCACTTTTTTGTCGCTTGAGCACTTTTTGAAAATGGGCTTCTGAGACCTTTTTCATCGGCTTTTTACCACACAAATTATTCCAGATTTGCTTTTTTCCACTTGCCAGGCGTACATCCTTCCTTCTCTGTAAATGATTTGATAAAGTTACTGCGGGAAAGAAAACCGGAAGACTCAGCCAGCTTCTGTATATTGATTTCCGGATGCTCCTTCAGTATGTTTTTCGCATACTCCAACCGGAGACCGGTTATCCATTCGCGGAATGTCATTTTATACGTAGTCTTGATATAAGCGGAAAGATAGGTACGGTTCGTATGAAGTATTTCGGACAGTTCTTTTATGGTAAGTCCCTGCTGGACATAGCCGTCTGTCTTTATCCAGTTGGCCACTTTCTCTATAATTCCTGTATAGGACACTGGAACTTCCTCTTCTGAAACCATTTCGGGTTCAGTTCCCGAATTTGTCAGAAGTTCTTCTTCAGATTGTATATCCTGCTCAAAAGCATTTTCCACCTGTTCATAGAATAGCAGGTAGTTCTGATAGCTGTAGAAAAGATAGCTGTAGAACGGTATTGACGACAAAATCCAGATAAAAACATATTTGTCTGGCAGAAATGTCAGCAATCCGCATCCGACACCGAAGATAACAGCCCAATAAGTGAATATGGAAAGCCATTCGATATATGTGCCTATATCATCCGCCTGAGTTTCATTGAAAATCCGAATGGCTCTACGATATGCAATTATGACTCTGCGAGCTAAAACGACTCCAAAAACGATTAACCAGACAGCTAAAGCAAATAAAGAGATTTTTTGCATGATTCCGCTTGGCAACAGGAACAACACAACTCCGGAAAGAGTTGAGAATATAATCCATAAAATGATATGTGTCCACACACGCCGTTTGGTAATGTAAAAACGATCAAGCAACATTATCAATGCCGAACTGAACAGAGAATAGCACAGGAAGTATGTGGACATGTTCATCAATATGGCAGAATCCGCATTTTTGAATCGAATACCAAAGAAGAAATGTACCGAATAATTTGCCGAAAGCAGCAGCATAGCTATACCCATAATCTGTCGGGAGCGGAGATAATTCTTGAAAATTTTCTTTTCAGGAGTCTTTGCAAACAAAAAATAAAAGCCGAAGAATAACATCAACGGCAGTGCGGCACAAAGTGAAAAACTGTATATAGATGGTTCCATTGTTATGCTTATTTGATTTTGATACAAAGTTACGTCTTTTTCTTCACAAATAGACACATAATCTATGATTTAACGTTATAGATTCGGTCATATTAGATTGAATAAATTATTAGAATTAAAGCCAGTGGTGAAAAATTCAACCACTGGCTTTTTCTGTCAAGACTTCGATATTAAAGTTTTACACCTTTGGATTCCGATAAACCGGGTCTCCCTATAATTAAATGACTGCGTACAAAGTCCACGTGCGGGCATGAAGACGGAATCATTGAGATGTACGTGCAGGACTTTGGCAAGGGCATCGACCCGCGTTATCATCAAAGTATTTTCGACCGCTATTTCCGTGTGCCGGGTACGAAGGTGCAAGGCAGTGGCCTGGGCTTGTCCATCTCAAAGGACTTTGTGGAGGCTCATGGCGGCACGCTGACGGTGGAAAGTGAATTGGGAAAGGGGAGCAGGTTCGTGATACGGTTGAAGGGGTGATTAGTAATTAACCGTTAATCACTAATCACTCTCTTGCGAATATCATTCAACCTTGATCAGAATGGAAACATCCTCCAGACCTTCCGCCGATACAGTGAGTTGTATTGTTCCTTTTGCTTCGTCGGGTTGAACGATAGCCATAGCCTTTCCCCTGAATGTATTGGGAGTAAGTGAACGGAAACTTTTCATATCATCATAAGCGGCATTACCGGCTGCGATGATATGCCCGTTTCCGGAGCATTGGATGCTTACGGGCAGAGATGTGTCGGGAACCACGTTACCGTCTTTGTCTATCAACTCTATTTTCACATAAGACAGGTCATTCCGGGATGCCTTTATTTTATCTCTGTCGGCAGTCAGGCGGATGGCGGATGGCTTTCCGGTAGTTTTCAGAATGAATTCCTCCTTACTTTGGGCATTTACAGCTTTCAGTATGCCCGGTTCATAGGGCACTTCGAAGGTTGCTATATAATTCTCCCTACCTGTCTCTTTCTCTCCGACGAGTTTATCGTTCAGATATAACTTTACTTTGGGCGAACGGCTGTATATATTGACCGTCATCGGTTTACCCTCCATGCCCCTCCAGTTCCAAGTCAACTGTTCAAGAGACCACCCCCAGTCGCTCATCATGATGTATTTGCCCAGAGTGACGGCAGGGCGTACCGCCATTGAGATTGCACGTTCTCTCCATACGATGTCGCGATAATAGGATTGCGGTTTTTTATCTCCGCAAAGATCAATATCTCCGCACCAGGAGTTATACCAGGGCCAGTTTTGATGACTGGGTTCGCCGGGAGATAGTTCGAAAGTACGTCCCAGTGCTGCTTCGCCCAAATAATCCATGGCAGCCCATACAAAATCGCCAATGATGTAAGAATGCTTTTCCACAAGATTCCAGTTGATGGCGGCATCTTTCGGATAAGATTCACTTCCATACATGATGCGTTTCGGATGTGTGGCATGGTCGTTTTCATATTTGTCCCATGCATAGTTGTAACCTGCTATATCAATGTTTCGGAAAGCTCTTTCCGAGTCTGTTTCCCATTGATAGTGTGGATTATCCCAGAACCAGTTGACGCCTGCTGTGGTAAAACGGCTGTCATCATACTGCTTGATAGCGCTTACCAGTTTTTCGGCTATTTCTTCACCTTTGGCATCCGCCCGTTCTTGTATTTCGTTTCCGATACTCCACATGATTATCGACGGGTGATTCCGGTCACGGCGTACACCTGCGGTTAAGTCCTTCACACCCCATTCATCAAAGAACTGATGGTAATCATTGTCACGTTTTGGCTTTTGCCACTGGTCGAATGTTTCGTGAATGACTAACATACCTAAGCGGTCGCATGCATCGAGGAAATATTCAGATGTCAGGTTATGGGAACATCTCACGGCATTATATCCGTTGGCTTTCAGGAGTTCTACTTTCCTTTCTTCGGCTCTGTCTATCGCTACCGCACCCAGCAAACCGTTGTCATGGTGCAGACATCCTCCTTTTAATTTCAAAGACTTACCGTTTAACTGGAATCCTTTTTCTGCAGAGAATGCGATTGTGCGAATGCCGAATGGAATGGAAATCCTGTCATATTCTCGTCCGCCGGAAGAAACGGAGACTTCTACCCGATAAAGTACAGGTGCGTCTACCGACCATAGTTCAGGTGTTTGGACGGGGAACGATGTGGTTACAGGTGTTTTATCCGCGAGCCTCACCTCCTGAGATGTAGAGAATACTTTGTTGCCGGATGGTGAATATATTTTAATACCTATTTCTCCTGTTTGGTTTTGTAAACCTATACGGTGTATTATTGTAGAAAGCCTAATCTCTGCCTCTTTCCCCTTTCTTCGGAGTCCGGAAGTTGTGACGAAAGTGTCCCATTTATCCAGGTGGAGTTTTTCTGTTTTTATCAGCCATACATGGCGGAAGATACCCGAACCGGAATACCAGCGACTATTCCTTCCGCTATTCACTACCTTTACGGCTATTATATTCGGTACACCCGGAGCATTGCAATAGGATGTGATATCTGTCCGGTATGAAGTATAACCATAAGGGTTGAAGTGGGCTTTCTTTCCGTTTATCCATACTTCCGACTGATTGTATACACCTTCAAAATACAAAGAGATGCATTTGTCCGCATCATCATTTGAAATTGTGAACTCTTTCCTATACCAGCCTTCTCCACCCACCATGTGTCCGGTGTCAATGAATCCCTCACTCATACGTGAGAAAGGACCAATGGTGATATTTTCTCTTTGGAGAGATAAAGGTTCTACACTCCAGTCATGTGGAAGGTCCAGAATCCTCCACATGCTGTCGTTGAATATCGGCTGTTCGGCGTTGGCAATGCTTCCTAAGTAGAATTTCCAGTTCTTGTCGAACAATGTTTCCCGTCCGGAAGCATGGAGTCCGGCGTTGGTTGGCAATATAAATAATGCCATGAGGTACATAAACAGCTTATTCCATGTCTTCATAATGATATGATGCTATGTTTCTTTATCGTATATTGTTGTCATACAGCCAGATGCCATACGTGAAAGCATCTGCATTCTTTTGTGGTTTCACTCCGTCCGGACGGAACCATTGCCCTATATTGGCGAATGGGGTGAGCACTATGTCTACTTCACTGCCCTTGTATAATGCTTTTGCCTGATATACCGGGCCTAACATATCTTTGTCCGGCTTGCTGACTGATGTGGGTTTTATTGCTACGTTCATGCGGATATCCTGTTCCATATTCACATCATCATTACAAAGTTGCTTATTCCACACCATATCCAGCGAATAAACGATAGGTCCGCGTACGAAGGCATAAGGAATTTTGTCCGTCGGCTCTTCCTTATACATGATTTCACCGCCTGGCAATCTGTAAGAGATGTATTTGCTGTGATGGCGCCGTGGTATCCACTTCTCTTCCATGGGAAAGGTGATGTTCACTTTATCTCCTTTGGTCCATTTACGGGACAGTTTCAGATAAGTTCCCGGTTTTATGTCTGCAACCGTCTCTCCATTTACAGATACTATCGGTTTCTCACACCAGGAAGGAATACGCAAATTTAGTGTTTTATTTCTGTTTTTTTCCGATTCCACTACCAATTCCATACTCTCCGATTCCGGATAGTTACCGGTGATGCTGAACGAGAAATCCTTTCCGCTGTATTGTGAGGGCATGTATTGATTGATATAGAACTCTTTACCCTTTTCCGCATAAATGAAGGTGGGTAACATGGAGATGATACGGTGACCGCTTGCCGTGCAGCAGTCCGGTCCGTGGAAGTAGCCGTCGGGTTTGCTTCCATTAGGGGCTGTATGATAACGGCATACTCCGTTCTCGCAATCCTGGGCTGCAAATACATGGTTAATCATCAGGCGTTCCATGGCATCAGCATATTTGGACTCTCCGGTCAGTTCCAGTAATTGTTGGGTCAGTTGCATCCAGGACATGGTGGCACAGGTTTCCACGATATTGCCGGAAAGAGGTTTTATGTAATCGTGTTCATAATGCTCGGCAACGCTGACTCCACCGGTAATGTACATCTGGCGTTCGTGAATATCATCCCAGGCACCTGCCACTTTGCGCAAAAGGGACTTGTCTCCGGTGATGCGGTACAGGCGAAGGAAACCCATAAAGTTCATGTGGAAAGTGTGAGAATGTACATAAGGTTGGAGTTTGTCTACTCCTAACGTGCCGTCGGCAACAGAGTCCAGGCGTGAGAAAGCATCCCAACCGCTCCATTTATCAATGTTGCTGACTACCCACTGGCTCCAGTCCAGATACTTTTTCTTTCCGGTCAGTTCATACAGTCTTGTTACAGGGTCACAGAGTAGGGTACCTTCCCAGGAATAGTGCACGCTGTGACCTGCAAATTCTGACTGGCCGTCCAGATGCTTTTGCTTGTTTTCGGGTGCCCTCAGTTTGGAAGGCCAGAACTCCAGCTTGCCCGGCCCGAAGTATTGCAAGAAGTAGTCTGCCAGCTTTTCTGCGGCAGCCAAGGCTTTCTTGTCTCCTGTTTCCTCGTACACTGTGATGAAAGCATGAAAAACAAAATACAGCTCGTAAGCATCCATTCCTCTTACCGGTCTTTCGGGGGAGCGGAAACTTTTGGCTGTTGCTCCCACGTAACCGCTTTCTTCCTGTGAGCCGATGATGCGGTTCAGCACGGTTTCTGCTTTAGCCAACAGCTCCTGGTCTCCGCTTTGCACAGCTGATAAATAGGCTGATTCTATCCACTTACCGTGTTGTTCTGCCTGAGTCCAGTTCCATGCGGTGTGCTGTCTGTTCACTACAAAATCCACATACTTGTCTATCGGAAAGTGTTTCAGATAAGCATTGCGGTTCACTTCCATACGATGCCCGAAGAACCCTGTAATGTTTTTTACGGATGAGACGGGTACCGGCTTTTCCAGTAATCCGACTTTGTCATGATTCTGGGCATTAAGACTCGTTATCAAATTGGTAAATAATAAAATAGCGATAATTTTTGTTTTCATACTTTATTGTAAATAATGAATTAATTCTAATTCTTTTAATTGGCATAATCCGGATTCTGCGTTAATTTCGGGTTAGCATCCACAGCTCTTTGAGGAATTGGGAATACAATGCGATGGTCTCCTTGCGGTTTATGCGATAACCAGCTTTTCTTGCAGAATATGCCAAAGCGTATCATGTCTCTTCGGGTATATCCTTCCCATACGAACTCCCAACATCTTTCATCAAATAGTCGTCCGAATTCTATCGGGTCTTGGTTACCGCGATCTGTGATCTGGTAATTTTCAACTACTCCCCATTGGTAACTGGAATTCTCTTTCAATTCATCATCCGTAACGGTTGCCTTGGATGGATCTGCTTTAAAAGCTCGTTTTCTGACTTCAGTTACTAACTCACCTGCTCCGGACTGGTTGGTTCTTAATAAGCATTCGGCTTTCATTAATAATACTTCCGAATAACGTAAAAGTGGAATATCTGTGCTACAACTCCATTCTGAACCGGCAGGAACTTCTTGTTTATTATACCTGTATCCTTCCATCTCGTTTGTATAATTCCCGTCGGGAAGTTCTTTGGAGAATATTAATAGTTCTCCTTTCTTGTCGTAAGCACCATATAATGGATTTCCTTCTGCATCAAACTGTTGCCCCATTAACCAGGAGTCCTCAAGTCTGGAGTCGCCGTCTTGGTAGGTATCAATGAATTGGGTTGTACCTTTCGGCCCGCCGGCTGCATTGGGCACTGCATTCAACAGGAATTTCTTTTGTAGTTCACTATGCCATGAATTCATGAAAAGATAGTTTCCTACTACTCCCCGATTGTAGTCGTAGGGGATTGTAAACAACACTTCCTTTGAAGATTCCACCCCCTGAGCTCTGAAGGAGTCTTTAAATTCAGGTGACAGATCGCATTTTCCGCTATTAATGATATCGTTGCATTGTGACAGGCATTCATTCCAGTGGGCGGTACCAGTATAGACTTCGGCATTCAGGTATACATTGGCTAATATGGCTTTTCCTGCCCATTTGTTGATGCGTCCATACATGTTGCCTCCTTGTTCTTCGTTCAGGGCGGGTATCACTTCATTCAATTCCCTTACAACGAAATCGTAGACATCCGTTCTTGATGTTTTTTCCGGAAGATCCTGAGACATGGTCGTAATCAATGGGATATCACCGAAATTATCAAAGAGAATCCAATAATAATAAGCTCTCAATGCTCTTAATTCTGCCAGTCCGGACTGTCTTTCTGCATCTGACGGAGCAGGAATCAATCCCCGTTCAATTTTATCAATGGCACTATTACACAAGATTACACCTGTATAATAGTTGTTCCACAAGTCTAAAATCTGTCCCAGTTCAGAATTCCAGTTGTGGAATTGCAGACGTTTATAAATACCTCCGTCATCCCAACCGCTTGCATTGGCAGGTATTGATATACAACATCCCGTTAATTCCTGTGTCTGCCAATATGTGCCTACATAACCATAATTCAATGCGGCATAAGCTCCTGCTATATTAGGACCGAAATCATTGACAGTATAGTTGTATGTTTCTTCCGTAACAGATGAAAATACTTTTTCGTCCAGATTGGTACAGCTTGCAATACCTATTGTCAATAAGAATAAAGATATATATTCAGTGAAAGTTCTTTTTTTCATAATAGCTCATTTTAATAAATTTAGAAACTCAGGTTTACTCCTAAAGAGAATGTACGGGCAGAAGGGTATCTGTACCTGTCGTCTATACCGGGAGTCTGACCGGTAATGCCGACTTCCGGGTCAACTCCACTATAACCGGTTATGGTGGCAAGATTTGATATACTACCGTAAATTCTAAAGTTTTTTACCCATTTGTTTTTTCCAATCTTTGGAGTATATCCTATTGTGATATTGTCAATTTTCCAATAATCACCATCCTGAACGAAGTAGCTTACATATTGTAAGGACTGGTCGTAAGCCAATGGACGCTTACCATATACATTATCAAAGGCCTTTTCCATCACATTATCCCCTCCCAATAATGAAACCGGAGCTGCATAATGCATCTCTGCCATATTTAATATCTGAAAACCAAAGGCTCCCCGCATAGTGACAGACAGGTCAACTTGCTTGTATCTGATTGTATTATTCCAGTTCAGGTAAAACTTAGGAAGACCGTTACCCAGAACTTTCTTGTCGGATTCTTGTTGCTCTGAAATCGGTTTGGGTTTACCATCTGCACCTTCTATGATCCAGTGACCGTCTTCGTCTATATCAATACTTTTGTAGCCGTAGAAATTACCAATCGGTTCTCCTTCCTCTATCCTATGGGTTGGTTGCTGAATAGGGGCAAGTGTGTTTCCTACGTTCTGGTAAGAGTCAGAGAAATACTTGTCACTGGACAAGGATAGGAGCTTATTCTTATTCGTTGAGAAGTTGATACCTGAATCCCATGTGAAATTCTTATTCTGGACGGGAACCACATTCAATGATACTTCAAGACCGGTATTTCGTATCGAACCGGCATTTGCCGTAATCCATGCACTATAATAAGGCGGTACAGGAACCTGATAGCCTCCTATAAGGTCTTTCGTCTCCCGATTATAGAAATCAATGCTTCCGGATACTCTGTCATTAAGGAAGCCGAAGTCAAGACCGATATTCAATTCTTCTTTTTTCTCCCATCGTAAATCGGGGTTGGGGTTTCCGCCTGGCCGTAGAAGATTAGTCCATTGTCCGTTGTAGTAACCATAACCTCCCAAATTTAGTGAATTTAAAGAGATATAGGCTGAACCTGGTTCTGTTCCTGTTATACCAAAACCGGCTCTTAGCTTGAGTGTACTAATTGCTTGGATATTATTAAGGAATTGTTCTCCCTTTATGTTCCATGCTAAAGACATTGCCGGGAAATTACCCCATTTGTGGTCTTTACCGAATTTAGAAGAGCCTTCGTGCCTCATGCTGGCAGAAATGAAATATTTGCCTTTATAGTTGTAGTTTACCCTTGCGAAGAATCCTATGAGCTTATTCTCACCTTGATAGGACGATTGGTTGGCTTTTCCTTCTTTCAGCGCATTGCCTAAACCTATATTGTTATATGAATAGTCGTCGGACGGAAAGTCATAGTTATCCATAGAAGCGGATTGATAATTCCATTTGTTCCAGCTATATCCAGCTAATGCATTCAGGTTGTGTGAATTGTTGAATTGCTTGTTATATTGGGCAGTCAACTCCATCATGGTATTTTCATTGCGGGCTGTTGAACGTGAAGCATACCCGTTCTTTTTACTGATTGTGGTTGATTTATGCTTTTTAGTCTCATAATACCCGGAAAAGTTGTTGTATGTCTCATTCGAGATGAGGAATTTAATATCCAGACCCTCAACGGGAATAAGGGTTATAGCTGAATAGGCTCTTAAGTTCGTTGATTTATTCTCTCCTTTTGTTTCGTTCAGAAGGGCAACCGGATTAAAAATCATATCACGTGCTATTTCGGTCCAATTACCATTTTCATCTTTCACAGGACTTGTCGGGTTGAAAATCAATGCACTCTGATATACATCATTACTGTATCCGATGTCGTACTTCCTTTGATAGCCATTCAGATTTGCCTCTATTTTAAGTTTGTTATCGAACATACGGTGGACAACGTTAATGCGAGGATAAATCATATCTACTTTTGAGCGTTTTACAATTCCCTCATTCGAGGTATAATCGAAACTGGCTATGTAGCTGGTATTTGCTGATCCGCCCTTAAGGTTGATACTGTATGTTTGATTGAATGGAGTTTGTAGTATTTCGTCCATCCAATCTACTCTGGCTCCGTTATCCATTGCTCCGGGGATTCCTTGCTGGACTTTATCCAGATATTGGGTAGCGTTCATCATAGGGAGCTTCTTATTTATCTTCTGAAACGAAATATAGCTGTTTACTTCGATTGATGGCTTCATTTCCGTTTTCCCACTTTTGGTGGTTATCAGTATTACACCGTTGGTGCCTCTGGTTCCATAGATAGCGGCGGCTGAACCATCCTTCAGTACATCAATTTGTGCAATATCATTCGGAGAGACACTGTTGAGATCTCCTTGCACGCCATCGATAATTACCAAGGGGAAAGTCCCCAGATTGAGCGTAGCAACACCACGTAACGAAACTTGTGAAGTGGACAATGGATTGGCGTCAGGCGAGATAACGGCCAGACCTGCAACCTTACCTCTGATCAACCCTGCTACATCCGGTTTGGTTGCTTGTACAAATTCGCTGGATTTCACGCTCATCACAGAACTACTCAATTCCTCTTTGCGCTGTGTTCCATAACCGACTACTACTACTTCATCCAGTCGCTTGGTATCTTCTTTTAATACTACGTTGACAGAACCTTGACCATTAGTTTGTACTTCCTCTGTGATGTAACCTATATAAGAGATTATCAATGTGCCTTTAGTAGCATTTTCCAGAGTAAAGTTACCGTTGAGGTCTGTGATTGCTCCTTTCGATGTGCCTTTTAGCATGACGGTTGCCCCGATAATGGGCTCTCCGTTTTCATCTACTATCTGGCCTTTTACAGTGCCGGATTGCAGGATTACTTGTACTTCATTCACTGTTGCAAAAACAGCTTGCGGGCAACCTGCGTAAAGTGCGGAAGCCATCATCACGGAGAGAAAAGTTTTCTTTGATGATTTTCTTAAATGATAGTTCTTCATGAAATTGAATTTAAAATTAACGGTTTCTTTTTCTTTTGATAAAGATGAGCTCATCCATCTTTCTGTGGCAAAGGAAAACAAATAAGGATAAAACTATTAATGCTTATAAATCAAACCATAGGGGATAATTAATCAAGGTAAAATTGACTAATTATCCCCTATGGTTTGAGCAAAATCACCCAAAAGGAGAGGTGCTTTTTGTTGTTCAGCGAGATGAATCGGTAGCCTCTTCTGCTTTTTCTTTTATCTGTTTCTGGTATTCACTGGGAGTCATACCAAATGCTTCTTTAAAAGATTGCGTAAAATTCTTATAGTCACTGTAGCCCAATGCTGTGATAACATCCGCTATAGTAGCGGTTTTATTTTCCAGCATCCGGCAGGCATGCTGCATCTTTATATCTTTTATGAAGTCTAATGGGGTTTTCCCGGTAATCACCTTTATTTTCCGTGAAAGGGTAGAGCGGGACATGTTCATGGCCTCTGCCAAAGACACTACATTGAATTCTGCTTCACCCAGATGTTCTTCCACTGCCTTTGTGGCTCTGTTCAGCAATAATTTGTCTATTTCGGCAAATTCAGGAACGGACAGGCTCTCTTTTGTATCCAGATACTGGTGCATTTTTACCAGTTCGGCGCTATCTGCCCACTTTTCATCGTTTTTACGTTTCATGCGCTTCAGGTAGATATAGATACAATATGACAAAAAGCCTGCACAAAGAAGGACGTAAATAAGATATGCCCACCAAGTTTCATACCATGCGGGCAGGCGGTGAATAACCACTTCGGTGATTTCATTGCTCCATAATCCGTTCTTATCCGTAGCTTTCACTTGGAATATGTATTTTCCTTTATCCAGTCTGTTGTAGAATGCGGAGTTTTTTCTGTCGTCCAGATAAATCCAGTCAAGATCTACGCCTACCATCCGATAGGCATAACGTATCTGGTCCAGATTGTGGAAGTCTAAGGAAGAGAATTCTATTTCCAGATTCTGGTCGTTGGGCGATACGCATACAGAAGTAGTGATGGGATTCTGTTTGAGCTTATTCTCCCAGATACTTTTCCCCATGATTTTGATGTCGGTGATATGCGTTTTAACTTGTTCGGGAATACTTTCCAGTTGCTGGGTTGGCGAAATGGATACTATGCCTGAAATTCCTCCGAAATATATTTCTCCTTTCTTATCATAGTAAACGGCATGGGATAATAGGCGGGTAAGTAAAAAGTTCTTGTCTCTGGTACTATAACTGCGATAGGCACCATTGCGTGGATTAAACTCTTTAATCATTTGATTAGTGGTAATCCATACATGGTTGTAGATATCCACTGTGATATTATTGATGATATCTCCTTTCATTCCGCAATTGAAACTGTAATCCGTCAGTTTCTCCTTGAGTCGGTGGTCGAACATCAACACTTCTCCTTCGGCAGTTCCTATCCAGAGATTTCCGTCACTGGTAGCATCCACACAAATAAAATCTTTGTTGAATGAGTAATGTTCTATGTGTTTGTTTTGCCCGATTTGATAAATCCCTTTGTTCTTGACCACTGCCCATATCTGGCCATCGGCTGTTTGCGTGATACCGGCGACATGTCCCGATACCTCCGGAATGCTTTCAAGAGTTGAGGCTTTTATTCTGTATACGAATAGGCCTGTTGTGGTGCCTATCCATAAATTATCATTGGAGTCTTCAAACAAAGATGTATTAGTTCCCGGATTCTTTGTGATCAGGCTGATGTCTATCCGGAGTTCCTCTTTCATCTCCAGGTTTTGTTGGCTTAATCCAAAGACTGTGGAACCATAAGGCATCGCCCATATCCTGTTGTGACTATGAGAACGGACTAAATCGTATACATCTCCGAAGGGTAGATGCCTGGTTCCCGGACATTCTGAATAGTGTTTAAGCTTATCTTTTTGGCTATCATAAATACATAGCCCATACCGGTCTTGCGAAAACCAGAAGATATCCTCCTCCTCTTTACATAATGAATTGATAGCCGGATTAGCCTTTAAGCGGTTTCTTAAGTCCGGTAAGGGATACTTTTTGACGATGTAATCGCGGATATCAATGATGAAACTTTCTACATCAAAAGAAGATACCCATAATTTACCCTCTTTATCTTTGTATATCTCATAAAGTATTTTGTTGCCGGGAGTAAGGAAGGAAGAAGTATCTACTTGTTTCAGCATTCCTTTTTCTGTAATGCGAAAAGCGAATAAGTCCTTCCAGGAAGTGACCCATATATAATGGAATATATCATCCTGTACCATGTGGTAAATGGCTCCTGTGGGATTTCCTGTGATGTCGACGGGAAGTGGCTGTGGAATATACTGCTCTTCCTTAGTTTTGCCGTCCGGATTGAAACGTACAATTCCTTTTCCCCAAGTTCCTAGCCAATAATATCCGTTTGTTTCATCCCAGATGATCCGTTCGATATCCATATAATCCTCATTATGGAAATAAGCTTCAAAATCGTCCGTTTCCTTATTGAGCTTATACATGCCGCCTCTGGTGATGGATATCAGTAAATCACCTGCTTTATCTTCATAGACTATGTACACAAATTCGGGAGAATGATTATACTCTGTCTTATACCGTTTCACCAGAGTCCCGTCTGCTCTGAACCGGAATAGCACTCCCCGCATGCTCACCCATATATTTCCGTCTTTGGTCACATTTATGGTAAATACATTCTGATCGGAGAACTCTTGTAAATCCATCGGAGTAATTTGGGAGGTAGCCTTATCCAGTATATATCCCCCTTTCATTGTTCCGAACCAGATTTTCTTTTCATAATCTTCGGAAATGTAGGTTATATAATTGTCGGATAAGAGTCCCGGATGATATAAGTCAGAGCGGAACACACGAATATTATACCCGTCATTCCGGCACAGACCATTGAAGGTACCATACCATATATATCCGTCGCTGTCCTGAAAGATGCGGTGGATGGCGTTGACCGGAAGTTTATCCAATGATGGAATTTCCCTTACCACTATGTCCTGGGCATGGACTAAGGGACTGAACATAAGTAAGAAAAAGAGGATTACTACGTAAACTCTCTGTCTATAGGTAATATGTTTCTGTATGTTTATCATTGCATCTTTGAGTAACTCATTACATGTGTTTTCTCACGTATTGATACACAAAGGTAGAAATAAAACTCATAATCATATAAAAAAAGTAGAGTTCAATTGGAATTTGAACTCTACTTTTGAAGGTGAATACTTTATTGTTTTTTTATCTCACCCCACTTCGGCGGGTTTCCTCCCATCAGATGTCTTACAAAGAAATCATACCGTTTATGTTCCCCGAAGTCTTCACCCATCGTGTGGTGTGCGCCGGGGATGACTACCAGTTCAAAATCCTTGTTCGCCTTAATCAAAGCGTTTACTACTTGCATGGTTGAAGCAGGGTCTACATTGTCATCCAGTTCACCGACTACCAGCATCAGGGGACGACTCAACAAATGGGCATTCTCCACGTTCGAACCTTCTTTGTACTGGTCGCCTACGGGATATCCGAGCCAGAGTTCGTTCCACCAGATTTTATCCATGCGATTGTCGTGGCAGCCACAGGCGGAGTAAGCGGCTTTGTAGAATTCGGGATGCAGCAGCACGGCAGTGGTGGACTCCTGACCTCCGGCGGAACAGCCGTAGATGCCTACGCGGTCCATATCCATATACGGATACTTCTCTCCGGCAGCTTTAATCCAGGCTATATGGTCGGGCAGTCCTGCATCTTTCAGATTCTTATAACATACATTCTCAAATTCGCGTGAACGGAAAGAAGTTCCCATTCCATCTACCATGACGACGATAAAGCCGAGTTCGGCAAGTGAAGTCATGTACCAATTGTACGGAATGAAAGTCTTGGGTACATACTGGTCGCCGGGACCTTGGTAAATGTATTCGATAACCGGATACTTCTTGTTCGGGTCGAAATTAGTGGGACGGACAATCAGTCCCCACATATCCGTTTTGCCGTCACGCCCTTTGGCGGTAAACACTTCCGGTGCTTTCCAGCCTTCGGCTATCAGGCGGCTGATGTCGGCAGTTTCCAATGGCATTACTACTTTGCCATCCTTGGCGCTGCGCAGCACGGCTACAGGAGCTTTGTCTACCATAGAGTAAACGTCTACCAGATAATTCATATCTCCCGAGAACCAGGCACGGTGCATCCCTTCTTCCGGAGTAAGGCAAACCAAGTCTTTCCCGTCGAAGCCGATGCGGTAATAGCGGATGAGATAAGGGTCTTCACCGGGTTGTACACCATTTGCGGAGAAGTAAATCTGCCGGTTTTCTTCATCTACACGAAGCACTTCGCGCACATACCATTCGCCTTTGGTGATTTGGTGGACGGGCTGCGCAGTGGTGCGGTCGTACATGTAGAGATGGTTCCAGTTGTCGCGTTCGCTCATCCAGATGATATGCTTGTTGTCCCTCAGGTCATGGCGGAAATGGCGGGTGTAGTTTACGTATTTATCACTGCTTTCCTCTATCAGTGGACGTACCTTGCCGGTCTCTGCCGAAAGTTCCAATACCCTGTACACCTGATGCCCGCGCTGATTGTATTCGAAGGTTACGGCACGGCTGTCCGGGTTCCATTCAGGGCCGTATATCTCATATTGTTGGGCAAACAAATCAGTGGAAGGGATAATACTGCGTCCTGTCTCCACTTCATAGATGCAAGGCACCTTAAATGGAAGCTCATCTCCCGGTTTGGCATACTCCTGCTTGTGGAGCTTAGGTTGCAGTTGGTCCGTTGGAGAAGACTCCACGTAATATACATAACGCTTCTCAACCGGACGTATCTTGCAGGAAGCCACTTTCTTGCTGTCCGGTGACCAGCGGATATAGGCTGAATAGTAATTGCTCAGTGTGCCGTCTATACTCAACTGTCTTTCTTTCCCTGTGGCAACTTCTTTCACGTATACATTATGATTCTTGATGAATGCTGTGTACTTGCCGTCAGGCGAAGGAATAGGATTGGCAGTCTTCTCATCATCCCGTTCCATCCAATGTTTCTGCTTTTGGGGAACGGGGAGAGCGCCTTCGTTTGCCAACTGGTTTTTCCGGGTGGCATACATCCATCGCTGGTTATTGAAAACAAAGCGAAGTGTGTCCAGACTTTTGTTTACATGCAATCGCTCCAGATTGATGGCGGAAGATTTCACTTCTTTGCCGGATGCCTTGGTAAGTGCGTCAGCCAGGCGGCTATGGTCGAACAACTCTTTTCTCCCTTTCTTGTCAGCATTCACCGATACATATATACGTCCTTCCGGTGTATTGCGCACATACCAGAACTGATGTGTACCTTCTATCCACGTCGGCGTGACATTGGAGTAGAATACCTTGTTTGCGCTGAACTTCTCTCTCAATGAATAAGCACGGTTGTAATCCTCTACCGTACCTTGGGCAATAGCCATGCCCCCGCAAAGGAGCATGGCTACTGACAAACCTAATCTAACCATTTTCATATACCTAATCTTTACTTAACTTCCCATTCAAATAAGCCTGATGAATATTTATCCGGCTGTCTGATTTCCAGTTTGACGGCTTTTGTCTTTACCGGGTCAAAGTTAACCACATTTCCCGTACCTTTTTCAACTCCGTATTTGTCGGCACTGGTGACGGGTTGCCATTCGCCTTGTGCATCTTTATAATAAATCTTCCAATTCTTCGGTACGCGGCATCCACCCCAGGGAGCATCGTCAAACCAATATACGGTAGCACTGCTGACGGTTGCTTCTGCCGGGAATTCGTATGAAATCCATTCGGTGCTTCCCTGTTTCGGCCACCAGTGATAGTAAGGCATGGAGCGGTCGTTCTCATCTTTCGGCACCAGGCGGTCGTTGATGGCTGAGATAGATTTTACTTTGTGTGAGGCATCAATCTTGCTTTCCGAAGCCAGCGTGGCGGGCATGGTGGGGCGGGATGCGCTTAATTCCTGCGGCAACCATACTCTCATGGCTCCCGAACCACGGTGTGCCCATGCATAATAAGGAATCAGGGTCAAATTCACGTCAGTGGTAGTCAGACGCCCCTGGTCATCGTATCCAAGAATCTGCGCCCCTGTCTTCAGTTGGTTGATGCCATACAGTAAATCGGGCTTTTCCACTACTTCAAACTTCGGGTTGCGGTTCATGAATACACTGAAAATATCGAAGTTGTTATCCGGCCATTCAGCGCAATACACAATCGGACCGCGTTCCACGGCAATGCGTCCACGGTCGGCTTCCACTTTACTGTTGGCTTTCACGGTGCGTGGTTCCATGTCGAAGTGTATTTCTACTTTGTCACCCTTCTTCCAACGGCGGTCGATGCAGAAGTAGCCGTCTTTCAGTTCGCTTTGTACGGGTTCTCCGTTCACGGCTACTGTATATTTCAGACGCTTGCCGTCGCTGTAGGCGTAAAGGTCGCTCGGAACTACCTGACCCCTTACCCATCCCGGGATGCGTACTTTCATCGTGAACTGCCCGGCATTGTTCTTCTTAATACCAATGGCGATGTCTCCGTTCCAGGGATACTTCGTTGTTTGTTCGATAGAAACAGCCTTACCGCCTACTTTCAGGTCCGAAGTGTTGGACATGAAGAGGTTAACATAGACATCTTTGTCCTTCACCGCATAGATATATCCCGGCAATGACGGAATGAAACGGCAGATATTAGAGGGGCAGCAAGCGCAGCCGAACCAGGGCTGGCGTTGATGTTGTCCCATGCTCTCCAACGGATTCGGGTAGAAGAAACCGCCGCCGTCCAGTGATACACCCGAAATCAAACCGTTATATAAGGTACGTTCCAATACATCATAATACTTTGATTCGCCGTGGAGCAAGAACAGACGGTAGTTGACATATACATTGCCGATAGCTGCGCAAGTCTCGCAATAGGCTGACATATTGGGCAATTCGTAGTTTTTACCGAAAGCCTCTCCGGCAGCGGTAGCTCCGATACCGCCGGTGATATAATACTTCTTACCGACGATATTGTCCCAGATGCGGTCGATGGCATGAATGTAGGCGGTATCTCCGGTGAGAGCTGCCACGTCGGCCATTCCTGCGTACATATAAGCGGCGCGAACGGCATGTCCCACGGCTTCATCCTGCTGGACAACGGGCTTGTGTGCCTGACTGTATTCGTCCGTGCGGCTGGTGTAACCGCGCTGGTCGAGGAAGAATTTAGCTTGGTCGAGGTATTTCTTGTCTCCGGTGACCAGATAAAGTTTGGCAAGTGCCATTTCGGCAATCTGATGTCCGGGAACACGGATTTGCTGCCCTTCGCCTGTACCTATCTCACGACATACGCAATCGGCGTACTTAATGGCGATGTTGAGGAAGTTTTTCTTTCCGGTTGCCTGATAGTGGGCGATGGCACCTTCCACCATGTGTCCCAGATTATAGAACTCGTGGCTCAGGTCTTCTACCTTTTCCCAGCGCTTGCTTCCCGCCCATTCGTGCGGATGCTTCGGGTTCATGGTGCGGCTGGTATAGAGGTAGCCGTCGGGTTCCTGTGCGGCGGCCGCAATCACCAGTACACTGTCAATGTACTTAGCCAGTTTCTTGTCCGGGTAAGTCTGCAACAGGTAGCTGGCGCCTTCAATGGTTTTATAGACGTCCGTATCATCAAAGGCCAGTCCACCGACTTTTATCGTATCGCTGGGATGCGCTGCGTTGACGAAGTTCTGATATCTTCCTGTTTCCTCGCATTTGCTGAAAGCAAGAGGAATGGTTACTTCACGGCTTGCGTTGAGGCGTTGCCCCCAAAAGGAGTCGGTCACTTTTACCGAAGTGAAGGGCACAGGGTCAATGGGGTAGCCGTGCGACTGATTTTTCACTTGTGCCTGACCGCCTATTGCAGTGACAAGCATCAGAGTGCTTACTAAAAGTTTCTTCATGGTTATCATTCTATTTATGGTGTTATTTTTTCATCGGAATATATTCGTCCCAGAGTTTCAGTGAATGCAGGTAGCCCGTGAACGGCCAGTTGCGTTCTGCATTCTGCCCCAAAGTTACGTATTGTGACGGTTTTATCAGCAATTGAATGTCTTTTTCGCTGATTAGTTGTCCATTTATATATACCTGCTCCATCCGGCCGTCAAAGCAGATATAGACATGTTGCCATTTGCTTTCCAGCGTTTTCATATCCTTATAACCGGCATCCTCATACCAACCGTAGTGGTTGATAACTCCGCAGCGCGGTTCTGTGCCGTTTACCAGCATAATCTTTTCCAGTTCGTCATGCGATGTCGTGAAATCGGCTACACATTCGTTTTCTGCGATGGAGTCGTTCAATATCCAAGCTTCCAATGTATAGGGAGCATTGTCCAGCAAGGTTGCAGGGAGTGAGAAACTGGAACGGAATACCTGATGTCCTTCAAAACGGAAGCTCTTCTTTCCTTGCACCTCTTTGATGATGGAAGGCGTTTTTTGAGCTTCAAAGTATCCGTCTACTCCATGATTGGAGAAATAGTGCACGGTGTCCCCGGCTGCAAAGTCATCGGCGGTAACGCTCACTATCAGGCCGCGCTTTTGCTGGTCGGCTGCCGGCAGACGAACAATATCCGTGGTGGCATCGGCAACTACAACCGGAATGTGAACACGGCAGGCTCACTGGGCGGAAGCATCACAGGAGCAACGGCTGGAAATGTGGCAGGACGTGCCGGAAGGCTCATCAAGAGCGGATTTAAGAAAATATAGTCATTC
>ENA-OQID01000276-OQID01000276.1-human-gut-metagenome-genome-assembly--contig:-NODE-276-length-30642-cov-4.920072_pt1 | contig 30642 bp, 22 predicted proteins | sample MGYA00242567_ERZ504727 | MGnify/ENA primary metagenome ERZ504727 (study PRJEB26092, sample SAMD00036215) | human gut metagenome | host: Homo sapiens | study: EMG produced TPA metagenomics assembly of...
CAAGGGCAAAAAGCTGTATGACAAGCGTGCGTCTGCTGCGGCGCGCGACGCCAAGCGCGACATTGACCGCGCACTCAAAACGCAGCGATAAGTTGTTTCTACTTCACTTTCCCGGTGGGCTTGCCTGCCGAATATACGGGGCTGTAATGGTTTCGACGGGGAGAGAGAGGCGTGAGCAGCGGGCCGTGGCGGTGACCCACGATAAAAGCGCCAACTTAAATTAACTGACAACAATTATCCTGTTGCCGTAGCTGCCTAATTAGGCGCTGCCGTCCTGCCCGTGTTAGTACCGCATGGGGTCAGGGCGTCGATTAGGTACTGAACGTGAACGGGCTTAAGCTTTGCGGCCCGGCATGAACTTATGAAGCTACCAAGGTGTAGTGCGTGTGTGCTCGCCCGCACCAAGGGAAATTTAATAAACACACTGCGCCCGGAGATACTCTAACTGATTTCTTTTCGGACACGGGTTCGACTCCCGTCAGCTCCACCATATTGTGCAAATCCGAACTCAATCTTCTTTGTGAAGCATTGTTTCGGATTTGTTTTTGTTTTAGAGGATGTGGATCAGTCCACATCTTTTTTTCGGCGCATCGTAAGTAAACGCCTGTTTAGCATTCCAGATGCCAGCCGTGGTCGGGTCGCTCCCGCCAACCCGCGGGCCGTATATATGCGGCCCCCTACGACGCAGCAAAAAACAAAAAGCCGCTTACCTCAAACGAGATAAGCGGCTTTTGGCAGGGGTAGAAGGATTCGAACCCTCGGCACGCGGTTTTGGAGACCGCTGCTCTACCAACTGAGCTATGCCCCTATACTAATGATGCCCACAATGCGTATCTTGCACTGTGGGCATCAGCGCTGGAGCTGCTAAGCAGATTTGAACTGCTGACCTCATCCTTACCAAGGATGCGCTCTACCAACTGAGCTATAGCAGCGTATGGCGACCCGAATCAGGCTCGAACTGACGACCTCTAGCGTGACAGGCTAGCGTTCTAACCAACTGAACTACCGGGCCATATTAAGTGGAAGTTAACGGGCTCGAACCGCTGACCCTCTGCTTGTAAGGCAGATGCTCTCCCAGCTGAGCTAAACTTCCCCATAATGGAGCGGCCGACGAGGCTCGAACTCGCTACCTCCACCTTGGCAAGGTGGCGCTCTACCAGATGAGCTACGGCCGCACATTTCATGTGGTCTGCCGGGGTTTCGCTCCCGGCGACGTTGGCTATTATAGCGTAAAACGCAGGCTTTGTCAACAACAAATTTCCAAAAAATCAGACTTTTTGCAAAACACGCCTGTCTGCGCCTGTTTTTCAAAAACAAAGCCGAAACCGGAATGAAACCGAAATGTTTCAGCTTTGCGGCGGCAGACACAAAGAAAATTCGGTTGCTTTCCCTTCTTAAAGAGGTTATAATAAACTTGTCAAAAAGTTGCACAAAAACACGTCTGCTGTGCCGCGCGGGCGGGCAGACGTGTTTTTGTGCCGAGATTTTGCCAGAAAAAGGAGCAACCGCAATGTACAAGATCACTGAAAAGGTCGCGCTGAACCCCACCGTGACAAAGATGGTCATTGAAGCCCCGCTCATTGCCAAAAAGGCAAAGCCGGGCCAGTTCATCATTGTGCGCCCGTTTGAGGACAGCGAGCGCATCCCCCTGACCGTGGCCGGTTACGACCGCGAAAAGGGCACTGTGGATATCATTTTCCAGATCGTGGGCGGTACCACGATGGAGCTGAACAGCCTGCAGGTGGGCCAGAGTGTCCACGACTTTGTAGGCCCGCTGGGCCGCGCCACCGAGGTGGAAGGCCTGAAGAAGGTATGTGTCGTGGGCGGCGGCGTAGGCTGCGCCATCGCTCTGCCCATTGCCCGTGAACTGCACGAGCAGGGCTGTGTGGTGCACAGCGTGGTGGGCTTCCGCAATAAGGACCTGCTGATCCTTGAGGACGAGTTCAAAGCCTGCAGCGACGAGCTGCGCATTATGACCGACGACGGCAGCTATGGCACCAAGGGTGTTGTTACCGCTGCACTGGACGAGCTGGTGGCCGCCGGCAACCAGTACGATCTGGTCATCACCATTGGCCCGCTGATCATGATGAAGTTCGTGGTCAAGACCTGCCAGAAGCATGGCCTGAAGAGCATCGTTTCCATGAACCCCATCATGATCGACGGCACCGGCATGTGCGGCGGCTGCCGCCTGACCGTTGGCGGCGAGACCAAGTTCGCCTGCGTGGACGGCCCCGACTTTGACGGCGATCTGGTGGATTTTGATGAGGCAATGGCCCGCGGCACCATGTACCGCCCGTTTGAGGCACACGCCCGTGAAGTGGCATGCAATCTGCTCAATCAGGAGGTAAAATAAGATGGCTTTCAATATGGACCCGAAGAAGTGCCCCATGCCCACGCAGGACCCCAATGTGCGCAACAAGAACTTTAAGGAAGTTGCACTTGGCTACACCGAAGAAATGGCCGTGAACGAAGCAAAGCGCTGCGTGCACTGCAAGAATAAACCCTGCCAGACCGGCTGCCCTGTGGGCATCGATATCCCCGAGTTCATCGGCCATGTGGCCGAGGGCGACTTTGAAGCCGCTTATCAGGTGATCAACCGTTCCTCTTCCCTGCCCGCTGTCTGCGGCCGTGTATGCCCGCAGGAGAGCCAGTGCGAGGGCAAGTGCACCCGCGGCATCAAGAACGAGCCGGTGGGCATCGGCCGCCTGGAGCGCTTTGTTGCCGACTGGCACCGTGAGAATGTGCACACCGCCCCCATCGTGCCCGAATGGAACGGCCACAAGGTGGCCATCATCGGCGCAGGCCCTGCCGGCCTGACCGCCGCAGGCGATCTGGCAAAGCTTGGCTACAAGGTCACCGTTTACGAGGCCCTGCATGTGGCCGGCGGCGTGCTGATGTACGGCATCCCTGAGTTCCGTCTGCCCAAGGCCATCGTGCAGCAGGAGATCGACGGCCTGAAGAAGATGGGCGTTGATTTTGAGTGCAATATGGTCATTGGCAAGGTGCTCACCATCGACGAGCTGATGGACGAGTACGGCTACGAGGCCGTGTTCGTAGGCTCCGGTGCCGGTCTGCCCCGCTTCATGGGCATCCCCGGCGAGAGCCTGAAGGGCGTGTACTCCGCCAACGAGTTCCTGACCCGCTCCAACCTGATGAAGGCCTACCTGCCCACCAGCAAGACCCCCATCCGCACCGGCAAAAAGGTGGCCGTTGTGGGCGGCGGCAACGTGGCCATGGATGCTGCCCGCAGCGCCCTGCGTCTGGGTGCCGAGACCGTGTACATCGTCTACCGCCGCGGCATGGCCGAGCTGCCTGCCCGTAAGGAGGAGGTCGAGCACGCCGAGGAAGAGGGCATCATCTTCAAGACCCTGTGCAACCCCGTGGAGATCCACGCCAACGACGAGGGCTTCGTCAAGTCCATCACCTGCATTGAGATGGAGCTGGGTGAGCCCGATGCTTCCGGCCGCCGCCGTCCCATTGAAAAGAAGGGCAGCGAGTTTGAGCTGGACGTGGATACCGTGATCATGAGCCTGGGCACCAGCCCCAACCCCCTGATCCGCTCCACCACTCCCGGCCTGGAGACCAACAAGCACGGCTGCATCGTCACCGAGGGCGACGAGGGCAAGACCAGCCGTGAGGGCGTGTACGCCGGTGGCGATGCCGTGACCGGTGCCGCCACCGTCATCAAGGCCATGGGTGCCGGTAAGGCAGCCGCCAAGGCCATGGACGAGTACATCCAGAATAAGTAAGGAACACTTCCCTTCTCCATAAAAAACAGGTGCACCTGAACGGTGCACCTGCTTTTTTTGCGCATCTCTATATTTTTAAGTCGTTATGAGGCCCTGTTCCAGACAGTACCAATAGATGCCATCCTCCATCACGGTACGGCAGTGTGCGGCAGCAGCAGCCTTCAGCTTCTCAGAGGCATTGCCCATAGCCACACCGGTGCCCACAGCCCCAAACATCTCCAAATCATTGTTGCCATCTCCGAACGCCATGCTATCGGCTTTGGAGATGCCATAGAACTCCAACACCTTTTCCACGGCAATCCCCTTGCCGCCGCTGGCCGGAATGATGTCCACAGCCCGATTCCACCACGCCGCGATCTTTGCATGGGGTACATCCTTCAAAATAGCTGGGTACTCCTCTTCCCGGCCACCCATGAGCACCTGGAAAATTTCTCCCTTTGCCATCTCCTCAAAATCCTCAGCGATCTTCAACTCAACGCCGCCGATGGCAAAATACTCTTCCAGATCCGGTTCGGAGCCGTTGGCCGCCAGTCGGGTCGTGTTGGCCAGGGCAACGGGCCGTCCCAACGCCGCTGCGTTCCGGATGAGGGTGGCAACTTCCTCCGTAGGGATGGTGTTCTTGAAAATATCCTGCTCTGGAGTGAAGCAGTAGGAGCCGTTGTAGGTCAGGAAAGCATCAAAGGACACCCCCTCAAACTTCGGCACCTCCATAGGAGCCCGCCCGGTGGCGATGCAGAGACGGATGCCGTTCTGGTGCAGCCGCCGCAAGGCTTCCAGCGTGCGGGGCCGGGCAGCACCCTTCAGCGGCACCAGTGTTCCATCCACATCAAAAAAGATGATCTTCGGTTTATTCATATGCCTTCCCTCCGGTTGCCGGACAGCCAGGGCTTATCCTATGGATTCCCAGCTGTTTTATGGGAAAATTATAGCACGAAGGGGGCGTTTTTTCAAATGTATCCCACTCTTTATGCATCCTGCCCAAAAAACAGAGCAATATTTTGTCACTCAAACTTGGCGGAATCTGATTGATTTTGACTGAGATTTTGCTATAATAAGGGTACAAGGCGGTCAGAACCCGCCAACGTCAATCAAAATCAATCAGATAAATCGAACAAGGGGGAATGTTCCCGATGCTGGCAGAAGAACGATTCAGCCTGATTTTGGATCTGCTGGCGCGGCAGCGCACCGCCACCGTTCAGGAGTTGTGCGAGGCGTTGAACGCAAGCGAATCCACCATCCGGCGCGACCTGAACGAGCTGGACAAGCAGGGCAAACTGAACAAGGTGCACGGCGGGGCCACCCTGCCGGACAGTCCCTTCCGCACCGACGAGCCCACCATGGCCGCCAAGGAAGAGCTGGCCGTCAGTCAGAAGCAGAGCATCGCCCAGGCGGCGGCAGAACTGATCCTGCCGGAAGATTTCATCTATCTGGATGCAGGCTCCAGCACGCTGGCTCTGGCACGAGCGCTGAGCGGCCCGGCCCTGAACGCCAGCTATGTGACCAACGGCGTGGCCCACGCCCGCCTGCTGGCTCAGAAAGGCTGCCGGGTGTTCCTGCCCGGCGGGCTGCTGCGGCCCCAGACCGAGGCCATCATCGGGGCGGCTGCACTGACTGCCATCCAGCAGTACAATTTCACCAAAGCGTTCATGGGGGCCAACGGCGTGGCGCTGGATTCCGGCTTCACTACCCCAGACCCCGAGGAGGCCGCCGTCAAGGCTGCGGCCATCCACCGGGCGCGGGAAACGTGGTTCCTGGTGGACGACACCAAATTCGCGCAGGTCTACCCCGCCGCCATCTGTGATCTGCACAGCGGTGCCATCCTGACGAACCGGTGCCCCAACCCCAAATACCGGCAATACACTCTGATAAAGGAGACCGAGGTATGATCTACACTGTAACGTTCAATCCTGCCATTGATTATGTGGTCCGTCTCGACAGACCTCTTGAGGTGGGCGAGGTGAACCGCGCCGCCGGGGAGGACTGTGTGCTGGGCGGCAAGGGCATCAATGTTTCCGGCGTGCTCCGGGAGCTGGGCTGTGAGAGCGTGGCTCTGGGCTTTGTGGCCGGTGAGACCGGTGCCTGGCTGGAGCGTGGTCTGGCCGCGCAGGGGCTCCGGACCGATTTCATCCATCTGGCCGAGGGCATGACCCGCATCAACGTCAAGATCAAGGCGGGCACCGAGACCGAGCTGAACGGCGCAGGCCCCAGCATCCCGGAAAGTGCCATGCAGCAGCTGGAAGCCCAGCTGGACACCCTGCAGCCTGACGACATCCTCATTCTGGCAGGCAGCATCCCCAAAAGCCTTTCCCAGAACACCTACGAGCGGCTGCTGGCAGGGCTGGAGGGCCACGGCGTGCGGGCCGTGGTGGATGCCACCCAGGATCTGCTGGTCAACGTCCTCCCCTATCACCCCTTCCTGATCAAGCCCAATGATCACGAGCTGGGCGAGATCGTGGGCCGGGAGCTGAAAACGGACGCAGAGATCACCGCCGCTGCCCGCGTCCTGCAGGAAAAGGGTGCCCGGAACGTACTGGTGAGCATGGCCGGAAACGGCGCTCTGCTGGTGGATGAGCACGGCGAGGTGCACCGCATCGGCTGCCCCAAGGGCAAGGTCGTGAACAGCGTAGGCGCAGGCGACAGCATGGTGGCCGGTTTTGTGGCAGGTTATCTGCAAAGCGGCAGCTATGAGCAGGCCCTCCGGCTGGGCACCGCCTGCGGCAGTGCCACCGCGTTCAGCCTTGGGCTGGCAACGAAAGAAAAGATTGCCGAACTGATGCAGGAAATTTGAATCAAAGCCCTCTTTGCGGTCTGCGGCGCAGACCGCAGCTGAGAGGGTTGCACAGAGAGAGAAAGGAGAACCCTTATGCGCATTACGGAATTATTCACCGCAAAGTCCATCGAGCTGGATTCTGCGGCCTCCAACCGGGACGAGATCCTCTCCCGGCTGGTGGAACTGCAGGCCACCCACGGCAATATCACCGACACAGAAGCCTACAAGAAGGCTCTCTACGCCCGGGAGGATGAGGCCTCCACTTATGTGGACAACGGCATCACCGTTCCCCACGCCAAGACGAATGTGGTCACCCGGCCCAGCCTGGCCGCCCTGCGTCTGAGCACCCCGGTGCAGTACAACGCCGAGGATGACGGCAAGACCGACCTGCTCTTTGCCATTGCAGCCCCCGAAAACGGCAGCCTGCATGTGGATATGCTGGCCCGCATGATGCAGATGCTGATGAACGAGGACTTTGTGGAAAAGCTGAAGGCCGCCAGGACCCCCGCCGAATTCCTTGCCCTCATCGACGCACAGGAGGAGGCCCAGTTCGGTGAGGAGAGCTTCACCCAGCAGGCCATCCCCCAGAGCGGCTACCGCATTCTGGCCGTGACCGCCTGCCCCAACGGCATTGCCCACACCTACATGGCCGCCGAGGCGCTGGCCAAGGCCGGTGACAAGCTGGGCCTGCCCACCAAGGTGGAGACCAACGGCTCCGATGGTACCAAGAACGTGCTGACCCGCGCTGAGATCGCAGCCTGCGACGGCATCATCGTGGCTGCAGACAAGAATGTGGAAACCGCCCGCTTTGACGGCAAGCCCGTGCTGTTTGCCCGGGTGGATGACGGCATCCACAAGCCCGAGGAGCTGCTGAAAAAGGTGGCTCACGGCGAAGTTCCCGTGTATCACGCCAAGGGCGGTGCTGCCGCTGCCGAAGAGGAGACCTCCGGCGACAGCTTTGGCCGCAAGGTGTACAAGGATCTGATGAACGGCGTGTCTCACATGCTGCCCTTTGTGGTGGGCGGCGGCATTATGATCGCGCTGGCCTTCCTGCTGGACGATTACACCATCGATCCCTCCAACTTCGGCATGAACACCCCCATCGCCGCCTTCTTCAAGACGGTGGGCAGCGCCGCCTTTGGCTACATGCTTCCCATTCTGGCAGGCTTCATCGCCATGTCCATCGCCGACCGTCCCGGCCTGGCCGTGGGCTTTGCGGGCGGCGTGCTGGCCATGAACGGCACCAACTTTGCAGGCCTTGCCAATGGTGAGACCACCGGCATCTCCGGCGGCTTCCTGGCCGCTCTGCTGGCCGGTTTCGTGGCCGGTTATGTGGTCGAGTTCCTGAAGAAGATCACCGAAAAGCTCCCCGCCAGCCTGAACGGCATCCGCCCCATGCTGATCTACCCGCTGGGCGGCATCCTTATCATCGGTGCCGTGATGTGCGGCATCAACCCGGTCATGGGCATGATCAACACCGCCATGACCAACTGCCTCAACGCCATGGGCGGCACCTCCAAAGTCCTGCTGGGTGCCATCGTTGCCGGTATGATGAGCATTGACATGGGCGGCCCCTTCAACAAGGCAGCCTACGTCTTTGGCACTGCCGCGCTGGCCTCCGGCAACTACGAGGTCATGGCTGCTGTCATGGTGGGCGGCATGGTTCCACCCATCGCGATCGCCCTCTCCACCACCTTCTGCCCCAGGAAGTGGACTCCCGATGAGCGCCGCAACGGCATCGTGAACTACGTCATGGGCCTGTGCTTCGTCACCGAGGGTGCCATCCCCTACGCCGCCGCCGACCCGCTGCGCGTCCTGCCCAGCTGTGTGGCCGGTGCCGCGCTGGCCGGTGCCCTCTCCATGACCTTTGGCTGCGCCCTGCGCGCTCCCCACGGCGGCATCTTCGTGTTCTCCGTGGTCGATCACGCCCTGCTCTACTGCGTGGCTCTGGCCGCTGGCAGCGTGGTGGGTGCCGTGATCCTGAGCCTGCTCAAGAAAAACCGCACCGACGCTGTCTGATCTGCCATTCTCCTTCTTCCTTTACCATATAAAAAGGGCCCGTCTGCGCGCACCAAAATGCGGCAGGCGGGCCCTTTCGTGCTTATCCCTTGATGATCCGGAGCAGGGTCTTGTCCAGCTGGATTGTGCGGTTCCATGGGTTCAGGATGATGCCGTTGATCTCCGGCACCTGCAGCGCGGCATCCAGCAGCTTTTCAAGCTCCACCAGAAAGGTAGACTGCACCGCTTCCGCCCCCTTCATCTCCTCTTCAAAGCTGGTAAAGGCATACCACCAGCTGGCCCCATCGGCCGTGCGAAGGGCCCGCAGCTGCATCTGTTCACCGGCCGGGTTCGGCTCCACCGCCACCACCACCTGTCCGTTTTCCCGCATCCGCCGCCGGATCACGGTCAGGGTATGCGCCAGTTGCTCCTGTGTAGGCTCCTGCTGTAACTGGTAAACCGCCTGTTCGATCTTTTCGTTGCCGTTCAGGCCCTCGTCCTTCTTCTGCGCCATAAGCTCTCCCGTTCTTTTTGTTGTATTTTATGCTTGTATTATATCCGGACTTTACGAAAAATGGAAGCGCTGGCCAGAGATTCTTTCTTTTTTCGTCTGCTTTCGGGTGTTTTTTCAAAAATCAGTAGCCCCCGCCCCGAAAAAGTGTTACAATATTTTCGTCTGGTATCATTTCAGAAACGACAGGACGCGCTGTTTTTCCGTGAGCCGTTTTGTCGGAATGGGAGAGATAATGTAATGAAACGAATCCTTCGTTCTGCCGTCAGTCTGCTGCTGTGCGCCGCCGTGGCGCTGGGCGGCACTGCCTGCGGCCGAAGCAAGCTGCCCACCACCATCACGATCTGGACCTACTACAACGGCGATCAGCTGGAATGCTTCAACCAGCTGGTGGAGCAGTTCAACTCCACCGTGGGCAAAGAGAAGAACATCCGGGTCGAAAGCTCCAGTCAGGGCAGCGTGAACGACCTGGAGACCAGCGTGCTGGCCGCCGCCGAGGGCAAGGTGGGTGCCGAGAAGCTGCCCAACATCGTCTCCTCCTACGCAGACACCGCCTTTACGCTGGATCAGATGGGCCTTGCCGTTGACCTGAGCCCCTACCTGACCGAAAAAGAGAAGTCCGACTATATCGCCGGGTTTCTCGAAGAGGGCGACCTGATGAACAACGGGGAGCTCAAGGTCTTTCCCATAGCAAAGTCCACCGAGCTGCTCTACCTGAACACCACCGATTTTGCCCCCTTTGCCGAGGCCACAGGCGTAACCTATGCGGATCTTTCCACCGTGGAGGGGCTGAACGAGGCCGCACACAAATACTACGACTGGACCGATGCCCAGACGGCTGCGCCCAACGACGGCAAGGCCCTGTATGGCCGCGACGCGCTGACCAATTACCTGCTCTGCGGCGCACAGGAACTGGGTACGACCATCTTTGATGCCGAGAACGGCGTGATGACCCTGCACTTTGACAAGCCGACCCTCCGCAAGCTGTGGGATAACTACTATGTCCCCTACATCAAGGGCTGGTGCAGTGCCAGCGGCAAGTTCCGCAGCGACGATATCAAGACCGGCAGCCTGCTGGCCTATGTCGGTTCCTCCTCCAGCGCTTCCTTCTTCCCCACCCAGGTGCTGACCAGCGACACCGAGAGCCACGGCATCGAGATGGCCGCGCTGCCCTGCCCCAGCTTTGCAGGCTGTGCGCCGGTGGCCGTCCAGCAGGGGGCCGGCATGGTAGTCATCCCGGGCACCGAGGACGAGATCAGCGCCTGCGTTGCCTTCCTGAAATGGTTCACCCAGCCGGAAAACAACCTGCAGTTCTCGGTGCAGTCCGGCTATATGCCCGTGACCTATGCCGCCAACAGCATGTCCGCCCTTGAGAACAGCGGCCTGACGGTCTCCGAGCGCATCCACAAGGTGCTGAGCCTGTCCATTGATGCCATCGATCGCAGCAAGCTCTACACCACCCATGCCTTCCCGGATGCCCTGAGCGCCCGCAATACCCTGCAGTACGCGCTGGAGGACCGTGTCACTGCCGACCGTGCCACGGTGCTGGAGCGGCTGGCTGCCGGGCAGACCCCCGAGGAAGCCGAAGCCGAGTTCCTGACCGATGCCTATTTTGATGCCTGGTACGACCAGACTCTGGCCGCTCTCAGCGCCTTTGCGGGCTGAGATGCCCTTGGAACAACCACAAAAGGAGAGCCCTTCAGATGCAGAACCGCAAGCCGCACAGACAAAAGGCCCCTCAGACGGGCCATTCTATCTTCGGCACCATCCTTTTCTCCCTGCTGGCTGTGCTGGCGGTGGAGATCCTGCTGCTGACCTTTGCCGCCCACGCCACCCGGCTTGGCCCCCAGCTGAACCAGAACGCCGAGGATATCCTTGCCATGCAGGTGGACAACCGCAGCCGGTATCTTCAGTCCATCTTCCACGATGCACAGGAGCTGACCAGCCTTTCCGATACCATCAATGGCCTGACCCAGCAGCTTCTGGACGAGGGAGAGATCAGCCTGAGCACGCTGGACAGCAGCAGCGACGCGGCCTATCCCCTGCTGGAAGCCGCCGCGCCGGAGCTCATCAGCACCCTGCGCATCAAGTCGGTGACCGGCGTGTTTCTTATCCTGAACACCCATGATCTGGATAAGCGGAAGCAGGACAGCCGGCTGCCCGCCATCTACCTGCGGGATCTTGACCCGGATGCCGCTCCCTCCCAGCGCAACGCCGACCTGACCTTCGTGCGGGCACCGGCCCAGCTGGTGCAGTCCCTCTCCATTGCCACGGACAACAGCTGGTCCCCCACCATCCGCTACCGGGCACTGGGAAACCGTGGCTTCCTTTATCCCCCTTTCCAGGCTGCCTATAAAGACGGTGCCAGCCTTGCCGCCTCCGATTATGGCCACTGGACCTCACAATCCTATCTGGTGCCCGGGGACACCCACGAGGCCATTGCCTACAGCCAGCCCCTGATCCTGCCGGACGGCACCGTTTACGGCGTGATCGGCGTGGAGCTGCTGGCCGACTACCTGTGGGAGAACCTGCCCTGCTCTGAGCTGCAGAACAGCGGCACCTATTTCCTTGCCGTGACCGGTACGGAGGAGCTCTCTGCCTCTGAACTGCAGCTGCGTCCGGTGCTCCGTTCCCACTGCGACGGGCAGCCGGGTTCTGCGGACGAAAGCCTTACGCTGCGCCTCCACAGTGCCCAGACCCGCCGCTACCTCTTCAGCGATGCCCTCTACATTGCCTCGGTCTCCCCCTTGAACCTCTACAGCCGGAATGCTCCTTTCTCGGGCGAGCACTGGCTTCTCGTGGGCTCTGTTCCCGCGGTGCAGCTCTTTGCTTTCGCCCAGCGGCTGCAGCAGCTGCTCTCTTTCATCATTCTGATCACGCTGGCCGTTGGCTTTGTTTGCAGCTGGCTGATCAGCAGGCGGCTGGCCCGGCCCGTTGCCAAGCTCTCGGCTGAGGTAGCCGCTGCCGAAGCGGATTCCTCCGCCATCCCGCATCTGTCCGCCACCGGCATCAGGGAGCTGGATCAGTTCTCCTCTGCCTTTACCCAGCTGAGCAAGGACGTGCTGGACTCCTCCACCCGCTTTTTGCGCATTATGAAATTGGCCAGCGCGGAGCTGGGCGGCTATGAGCTGCGTGATGACAGCGTTTATGTGACTGATAACTTCTTCTCCATGCTGGGCCTTGCACAGGAGCAGCCTGATCCGCTCACGCCAAAGGCTTTCCGCGCCCTGATGGGCACACTGGAGCAGCGGTGGTTCTACCGCCTGTCCCCGGCCAACAACAAGGTCTTTGCCATCCCCCAGCCCGACGGCAGCACCCACTACATCACCCTGCGTGTCACCCATATCCTGGGCGAAAGCGCCTCCGAGGTGGGTCTTGCTGAGGATATGACCACCACGGTGCTGGAGCAGCAGCGCATTGAGCACGAGCGCGATTACGATACCCTGACCGGCCTGTACCGCCGCCGTGCCTTTGACCGCGCCTGTGAAGCGCTGTTCCAGCAGCCCGAAAAGCTGGGCTGTGCCGCCCTGCTGATGATGGATCTGGACAACCTCAAGCAGATCAACGACACCTACGGCCATGACTGGGGCGACCAATACATCCGCCAGACCGGCCAGTGCTTTGCGGCCAACACGCCCGCCAACACCATCTGCTCCCGCCTTTCGGGCGATGAATTCCTGATCTTCTTCTATGGCTACCAGGATCAGAATCAGCTCCGCGCCCAGCTGGAGCTGCTGAGTGCCGCCCTGCAGCGCAGCGTGTCCATCCTGCCCAACGGCAAGCAGCTGCACATCAGCATCTCGGGCGGCATTGCCTGGTACCCCACGGACGGCCACGACCTGCTCACCCTGAAAAAATATGCCGACTTTGCCATGTATCAGGTCAAGCATTCCCACAAGGGCCGCATGTGTGATTTTGATATCGGCAGCTACCATCAGGAGGCATACGCCGCCCAGACCCAGCAGGACTTTGAGCTCCTGCTGCAGGAGGAACTGGTGACCTACCACTTCCAGCCCATCTACTCTGCCCGTACCGGCCGGATCGCAGCCTACGAGGCCCTCATGCGGGTCGATCTGCCTACCCTGCACTCCCCCGCTCAGGTCATGCAGCTGGCCCATGAGACGGGCCGCCTGTATGAGATCGAACGGATCACTGTGTTCCATTCCAGCGCGCTCTTCCAGCGCCTGCAGGCACAGGGCCTGTTCCAAAGCGATGCCCTGCTCTTCATCAACTCCATCGCCAATGTCAGCCTGACGAATGAGGATGTGGAGGAATATGCCCAGCGTTACCCCGAGCTGCTTAAGCGGCTGGTGGTGGAGATCACCGAACAGGAGGATCTGGACCGCGCATGTCTGGAGCGGAAGCGGAATGTTCCGGGCTTCTCCGGCTCCTTTGCGCTGGATGACTACGGCAGCGGCTACAGCAACGAGCTGAACCCGCTGGAGCTCTCGCCCCGGTATATCAAGATCGACATTTCCATTGTGCGCGGGATCGACACCGACCGTGATAAGCAGCAGATCGTCTCCAACATTGTGGCTTACGCACACGCCCGCAGTATGCAGCTCATCGCCGAGGGCATTGAGACCGAGGCCCAGCTGCGCACCGTCATCGGTCTGGGCGTGGACCTGCTGCAGGGCTACTACCTCAGCCGCCCCGCCGCAGTGCCCGCCCCCATTGCACCGGCAGCGCAGGCGGTGATCGACCAGCTCGAACACCAGCGGTTTGATCCTCTCGGTTTATGATCTTTCCGGCTCCCCTGCGGGGGAGCCTTTTGCGACCCCATTCAGAGAAAGGAGACACGATGAACCACGAATCCAGTTCCGCTCTCCCCGCCGCCATCCGGGTGCGGGGCGCGCGGGTGCACAACCTGAAGAACATCGACGTAGATGTGCCGCTCCACAAGATCGTCGGCATTGCGGGCGTGTCCGGTTCCGGCAAGTCCTCGCTGGCGCTGGGTGTCCTCTACGCCGAGGGCTCCCGCCGCTATCTGGAGGCCCTTTCCACCTATACCCGCCGCCGGATGACCCAGGCCGAAAAGGCGCAGGTGGACGAGATCCGCTATGTTCCCGCCGCACTGGCCCTCCACCAGCGGCCCGGCGTGCCCGGGATGCGCTCCACCTTTGGCACCATGACCGAGCTTTTGAACAGCCTGCGCCTGATGTTCTCCCGGCTCTCCCACTACCCCTGCCCCGCCTGCGGCTGCATGGTGCCGCCCAGCCTGAACATTGCGGCCGAGATCCCGCTCTACTGCCCCCGGTGCGGCGCGCAGGTGCCGGTGCTGGGCGCGGAGCAGTTCGCCTTTAACAGCACCGGAGCCTGCCCAGACTGCGAGGGCACCGGCATCGTGCGGGTGGTGGACGAATCCACTCTGGTGCCGGACGAGAGCCTTTCCATCAACGAGGGCGCGGTGCTGCCCTGGCAGACCCTGATGTGGTCGCTGATGAAGGAGATTGCCGAAAAGATGGGTGTGCGCACCAACGTCCCCTTCCGGGAGCTGACCCCGGAAGAGCGCGACATAGTGTTCCACGGCCCCGCCAAAAAGGTGCACCTGCTCTACCAGAACAGCAAGACCGGCGCGGCGGGTGAAATGGATTTCACCTACTTCAACGCCGTTTATACCGTAGAGAACGCTCTTGCCAAGGTGACGGATGAAAAGGGCATGAAGCGGGTGGAGCGATTTCTGAAGCAGGGCCCCTGCCCCGCCTGCGGCGGCTCCCGCCTGAACGCCGCAGCCCGGGCTCCCCGGCTGCGGGGCATCGGGCTGGCCGATGCCTGCCGCATGACGCTGGACACGCTGGTTCAGTGGGTGGAGGGGGTGCCCGCCTCCCTGCCCGTGGAGATGCGTCCCATGGCTGAGAGCATCTGCGAGTCCTTTCAGGCCACCGCCGCCCGCCTGCTGGATCTGGGGCTGGGCTACCTTTCTCTTGACCGGGAGGCCGCCACCCTTTCCACAGGGGAGCGCCAGCGGGTGCAGCTGGCCCGCTCGGTGCGCAACCGCACCACCGGCGTGCTCTATGTGCTGGACGAGCCCTCCATCGGTCTACACCCCTCCAACATCGAGGGCCTGCGGGGCGTGATGCACGACCTGATCGCGGACGGCAACTCCATCGTGCTGGTGGATCACGACACCGAGATCCTGCGGGATGCCGACTGGCTCATTGAGATGGGCCCCGGTGCCGGTGAAAACGGCGGCACCATCCTGACACAGGGCACTGTGGAGCAGGTGGCCCAAAGCCCGGCCTCCCGCATCGGGCCCTTCCTTGCCGACCTGCACACCCTCTCAGCCCGCACCCGCACCCCGGAAGCGGAGCTCTTTGCGCTGGGCACCATCACCCTGCGCACCCGGGCCATCCACACCGTCAAGCCGCTGGAAGTCCGGCTGCCCAAGGGGCGGCTCATTGCAGTGACCGGCGTGTCCGGTTCCGGCAAGACCACGCTGGTGCTGGAAAGCCTGATCCCCGCGCTGGAGGCCGCCGCCAAGGGCGAAGCTCTGCCCGCCCATGTGGAAAGCATCACTGCACCGGGCATTGCGCAGGTCAAGCTCATTGACGCAACGCCCATCGGCATCAATGTGCGGTCCACAGTGGCCACCTATGCCAATGTCCACGATGAGCTGCGCAAGATCTACGCCCGCTCCCCCCTTGCCAGGGAGAAGGGCTACAAGGCGGGCGATTTTTCCTACAACACGGGCCGCCTGCGCTGCCCCGGCTGCGACGGCACCGGCACCATCAGCCTGGACATCCAGTTCCTGCCGGATGTGGAGATCACCTGCCCGGACTGCGGCGGCTCCCGCTACCAGAAGGATGCCGCCGCCCTCTACCGCACCCGGAAGGACGGCACCCAGGCCGAGAGCCTGCCCCGCCTGATGGAGATGAGCGTGGACGAAGCCCTTGCCGCCTGTGCCGACCTCAAGTTGGTGGCCAGCCGGCTGCAGACCCTTTCCAGCCTGGGGCTGGGCTACCTGACTCTGGGCGAGGCCACGCCCAGCCTTTCGGGCGGGGAGGCCCAGCGGCTCAAGCTCGCCAGCGAGATGGGCAGGGGGCAGGCTGACACTGTGTTTGTATTCGACGAGCCTACCATCGGCCTGCACCCGCTGGATGTGCGCACCCTGCTGGGCGTGTTCCAGCGTCTCATCGACAGTGGGGCTACTGTGGTGGTCATTGAGCACGATCTGGATGTGATCCGCAACGCCGACTATCTCGTGGACCTTGGCCCCGGCGGCGGTGAGAGCGGCGGACGCATCGTGGCCTGCGGCACACCGGAGCAGGTGGCCGCCGATCCCGCCAGCATCACCGGAAAATATCTGCACCTGTAACCAAAAGAGGGACCCCGCCCAACGGCGAGGTCCCTCTGACATTTTATGACAAATTTTAGGTATCCTGCAGTTCCCCGCGGCTGGCGGCCTTGAGGTAAGCAAAGATAAAGCCGTCCAGATCACCATCCATCACGGCATCGACATTGCCGGTCTCGTAGTTGGTACGGTGATCCTTGACCATGGTGTAGGGCATGAACACATAGCTGCGGATCTGGTGGCCCCAGGCGATCTCATTCTGCACGCCCTTGATGTCATCGATCTTGTCCATGTGCTGCTGCTTTGCGATCTGATACAGCTTTGCCTTCAGCATTTCCATGGCGTAGTCACGGTTCTGGAACTGGCTGCGCTGGGTCTGGCAGCTGACCACGACGCCGGTGGGCTTGTGGATCAGACGGACAGCGGAAGAGGTCTTGTTGATGTGCTGGCCGCCGGCACCGGAGGAGCGGAACACCTGCATCTCGATGTCCTCGGGGCGGATGTCCACCTGAATGGTGTTGTCCAGTTCGGGCATCACTTCCAGAGAGGCAAAGCTGGTCTGGCGGCGGGCGTTGGCATCAAAAGGAGACACGCGGACCAGACGGTGCACGCCGTTCTCGCTTTTCAGCAGGCCGTAGGCGTTGGCACCCTTGACCATCATGGAAGCGCTCTTCATGCCGGCCTCATCGCCATCCTGATAATCCAGCACCTCCACGGTCATGCCGTGTGCCTGTGCCCACTTGTTGTACATGCGGTAGAGCATTTCGGCCCAGTCCTGTGCCTCTGTGCCGCCGGTACCGGCGTGGAAGGTCAGGATGGCATTGCTGTGGTCGTACTCACCGTTCAGCATGGTCATCAGCTGCAGCTCGTCCACAGCCTTGCCCACGGCGTTCACGGCTTCCTCTGCCTCGGGCACCATGTCAGGGTCGTACTCCTCGTCCAGCATCACCAGCATGGTCTCGGCATCATCGTACAGGCCCTGCAGCTTTTCAAAGCGGTTCAGCTTGCCCTTCAGGTCGCCCACTTCATCAAAGACCTTCTTGCTCAGCTCAGCGTCATCGTAAAAGCCGGGGCGGCTCATGGTGTGCTCCAGCTCCTGCACGCGCTTGCGGGAAGCGTCGATGGCCAGCGCTTCCTCCAGGTCCTTCACAGCGGTGCCGTAATCGGCCAGCTGCACTTTCAGTTCGTCAGTAGTAATCATATTTTAAGAATCCCTCAAAAGATACAGTTTATACACAGATACTTCATTAGTATACCCAGAATCCATGATAAAGTAAAGAGGAAAAATACTCAACCTACTGGAATTTTGAAGATTTTTGCCTTTTCTTTTCTCTTTTAAGGGAGTATAATAAGTTCAACTAGCATACCGGGAGGATCTTATGCCCAAATATTATGGCTGCCCCTGTGAGGGCTGCGGCAAGCCGCTGACACTGCAGGACGATATCGTTGTCTGCCCCGACTGCGGCGCGCCTTATCACCGCGATTGTTACGAAAAGCTCGGCCGCTGCATCCATGCCCCGGCCCACGCCGCCGGATACGAGTGGAAGTTCCCTTATCAGGAAAGTGAGCTGTGCACCTGCCCTGCCTGCGGCGAGCGCACCCTGCGCAGTGAGTCTGTCTGCCGCTGCTGCGGTGCGGCCCTGCCCCCGGAGGGGGCACAGGAGCCCGCCGACCGTGTCGATTCGGACGAGCACAGCGAGGAGTTTGATTACTCCACCTTTTACCGCCAGTTCCAGGAGACCGGAGCCCCGCAGGTAGACCCGCTGCGTCAGACCTATCAGGCCGCTTTTGGCAAGGAAGAGGTCATGGACGGCATCCCCTGCAAGGACTGGGCGGATTTCATCGGCCCGGCTTCCCCTGCCTACCTGAGCGCCTACTGCCGGATGCAGCTGTCCCACACCAAGACCTCCATGAGCTTTTCGGCCATGCTGTTCGGCCCGTTCTATTTCTTCTACCGCAAGGCGTGGAAGCCCGCGTTCGCCTTTCTGGCCGCCGAGCTGGTGCTGGCCCTGCCCACCTTCATTGATCTTTTGCAGGTCACGGACAGCAGCCTGGCCCCGGGGCTTTCCACCTCCACCCTGCTCACCCTTTCCCGGGTCTGCTCGGTGCTCAGCTTTCTGCTGATGATCGTGCGCGGCCTGTATGGCAAGTGGCTCTACCGCCAGAGTGCCGCCGAAAAGATCCGCCGCATCCGCGCGGAGTTCCCGGACGCGGCACAGCGCAAAGCCGTGCTCTGCGCGCAGGGCGGCACCAGCTGGGCCGCCGTGCTCGGCTGTCTGGTCCTGCTCATGGTCATCGGCAGCGCGTTCACCCTGCTGCTTGGCCCCAATGTGGATGCCCTGATCCATCTGGTCTACGGCTGAGCGTTCAGCCTGAAATGATATGATGAAGGAGTTCCGAACCATGAAAAAAGTTACGAAGGCTGTCATCCCTGCCGCTGGTCTGGGCACCCGTGTGCTGCCCGCCACCAAGGCCATGCCCAAGGGGATGCTTCCCATCGTGGATAAGCCCGCCATCCAGTATCTGGTGGAGGAAGCCGTCAAGTCCGGCATCACGGACATTCTGATCATTCTGGGCCGCAACCAGAGCATCATCGAGGATCACTTTGACCGCAGCCCCGAGCTGGAAGAAAAGCTGGCCGCCCCCGGCAAGGAAAAAATGCTGGAGGAGTGCCTGGGCATCTCGAACCTTGCCAACATCTTCTTTGTGCGCCAGAAGCAGACGCTGGGCCTGGGCCACGCCGTGAGCATGGCAAAGGCCTTTACCGGTGACGATCCGTTCGTGGTCATCTACGGCGACGACGTGATCTGGGGTGAGGATCCTGTCTGCGCCCAGCTCATCCGCGCTTATGAGGAGTTCGGCCGCCCGGCCGCCGGTGTCTCCGCTGTGCCCTGGGCCGATGTGAGCCGCTACTGCAGCCTGAAGACCACCCCCATCCACGACAACTATTTCTTTGTGGATGACATGATCGAGAAGCCCAAAAAGGGCCAGGAGTTCAGCAACTACTCCATTCTGGGCCGTGTGCTGCTGACCCCTGAGATCTACGATATCCTCGCCCACACCAAGCCCGGTGCAGGCGGCGAGATCCAGCTGACCGATGCCATGGCCGAGTATGCCCGCAACTGCGGCGGTATGACCGCCGTGGAGTTCACCGGCACCCACTACGACATGGGCAACAAGCTCCGCGTGGTGGAGGCTCAGGTGGAGCTGGCATTGCAGCACCCCGAGATCGGCGAGGCTTTCCGCGCCTACCTGAAGGAGTTCTGCAAGACCCTGTAACTGTCACTTTCCTTTCCATGACTCAAGACCGCTCTGCCGCCGGGCAGGGCGGTCTTTTGCTGCAATAACCCCGGCAAGGAATTGGTTGATACAAAACAGATCCTGCGGTATACTGGAGTGGATTGTTTTTATTGAAAGATCGTGTCAAAGAGAAAGCGAGGTTTTTTCATGGCAAATGCCGACCGCAGCGCGGAGCAGTTCCGCAAAATGACGGAGACCCCCATCCCGAAATTAATCCTGAGCCTGGCGGCTCCCACGATATTGAGCATGCTCATCACCAGCATCTACAATCTGGCCGACACCTTTTTTGTGGGCCAGATCTCCACCAGCGCATCCGGTGCGGTGGGCATCGTTTCCAGCCTGATGGCCATTCTCCAGGCGCTGGGCTTTATGCTGGGCCACGGCTCCGGCAGCATCATCAGCCGCAGCCTGGGCAGCCAGAACACCGATGCTGCCACCCGGTTTGCTTCCACCAGCTTCTTCACGGCGCTGGTGTTCGGCGGCATCATCACAGCGGCAGGCCTGCTCACCCTGCCCGATTTTATGATGCTGCTGGGCAGCACCGAGACCATCCTGCCTCATGCCTGCGCCTACGCGCGGTACATCCTGCTGGCCGCTCCCATTATGATGTCCAGTCTGGTGATGAACAACATCCTGCGCTATGAGGGCAAGGCCAGCTTTGCCATGATCGGCCTGGTCACCGGCGGCCTGCTGAACATTGCGCTGGACCCGCTGTTCATCTTTGGGCTGAGCATGGGCACCGCCGGTGCGGGCCTTGCCACGGCCCTGAGCCAGACCATCAGCTTCTGCATCCTGCTTTCCATGTTCCTGCGGGGCAAAACAGTCAGCCAGTTCCGGATCACGGCAGTCACCCGCAGCCCGGCAGAGTTCGGCACCATCCTGATGACTGGTATGCCCAGCTTTGGCCGTCAGGGCCTGAACAGCATTGGCGGAATGCTGCTGAACATTGCTGCCCGGGGCTATGGCGATGCTGCCGTGGCCGGTATGAGCATCGTTTCCCGCATCTTCATGTTCATCATCTCGGTGGCCATCGGCACCGGTCAGGGTTTTCAGCCGGTGGCAGGCTTCAACTATGGTGCCAGAAAGTACCGCCGGGTGCAGCAGGCCTGCCTGTTCACCATGGCGGCAAGCTTCTGCTTCCTCTCTGTCATTCTCACCGCCTGCTGGTTCAATGCCGAGACCCTCATCCGCCTCTTCCGCGATGATCCCGAAGTCACCGCCGTGGCCCTGCCCGCCTTCCGCTACCAGTGCTTTGCCATGCTGCTGCAGCCCGTGATCGTGGCGGGCAACATGCTGTTCCAGTCCATCGGCAAATCGGGCCGGGCCACCTTTCTGGCCTGCTGCCGTCAGGGCGTGTTCTTCATCCCACTCATCCTCACCCTGCCCCGGGCCTTTGGGCTGCTGGGTGTTGAGATCTGTCAGCCCATCGCCGATGTGCTGACCTTCTTTGTCACTGTGCCCTTCCTCTTCCCCTTCCTGCGTCAGCTGGTGCGGATGGACGAAGCCGAGGCTGCCAAGGCCTGAAGCGCCCCTGTAACAAAACTGTAACCATGACCGGACGTTCGATTGCAATTGAACGTCCGGTTTATTCGTATTATAATCAGGATAGAAAAGTTAAATTCTGCCAAACCTGTGAGGTACGCTTATGAAACGTTCTGTTCTCCGCATCGGCTGTGCAGTGCTCAGCCTGTCTGCCGCGGCAGGGCTGCTGGCCTCCTGCTCCCTGCTGCCCCCGGCCTCTCCCCTGCCCGATTCCAAGCCCGCGCAGGCTGAGGAAGCGCCCGGCCCCGCTGCAGCTTCACTGGACGACGGCAAGCTGCGCATCCTGTACAGCAACGGCTCCAACGGCGGCAATACCGTGCTCTGCGGCAATACCGTGTTGTATCAGGCCGCCAGCAGTGAGACCGTGTATCTGGTACCGGATACCCTGACCGGCGCCGTGCGGTACTATCTGCGGCAGTGGTCAGCCCCCGGCACCCCCACCGGGCGGGCAACCGCCCTGTGCGACCGCAGCGGCAAGGAGATCCTGACCTTTGACCGTGCCTACGATGCCGCCCTGACCGGCAGTCTGCTGGTTCTGACCGCACCGGAACAGATGGCCTATGCCCCCTGCAGCAACCACGCCGAGGGCGATTGCCGGGTGATCGACCTTGCCACGGGCGAGGAGCTGGCTGTGCCCGAAAACGCCTACGGATGCAGCATAGCAGGCAGCTATCTGGCCTTTGAAGTCTGCAATGTCCCGGCAGACTATGTGCCGGAAAACGAATGGGGCGATGACCTGCCCCTCTACTGCGCTGTACAGGTGCAGGATCGGCAGGGCGAGGTGGTCTATCAGGCAGAGCTGTCTGCCCTTTCCAACTTCTACGCCAGCAGCAGCGACAGCTCTGCCCCCACCGACTGGCTGGTGGTGAGCCACTACAACGAGGATGGCACGACGGGTGCCGACAGCCTGTACAACCCCACCACCGGCGAGGAGCTGACCGGTTACCAGCAGTACACCGGTGCAGGCACGGTCAGCCTGTACAACAACGGCAGATACCAGCTGGTGGATCTGGTCAGCACGGAGCAAAGCGCCGTGCTCTGCGAGTATGACCAGCCCATCCGGTACTATGCGCCCGGCGTGGCAGTCACGGAGCCAGATGCCTTCACCCCCGAAATGGCGGGGCGGTATCTGTTCCACGACCTGCTCACCGGCGAGGAGAAAGACCTTTACGATGCCAACACGGATGATGCCACGTTGGCCATCTATGCCCTAGACGGCACCGTGCGGGTGTTCGACCTGCAGACTGGCGTTCTGCTGACCGACACCGCCATCGACCCGGTGGAAAATCAGGTGCGCACCCATATTTACCCCGAGGGGAACGGCTGGGCCTGGGTCCAGCAGGATGACAATGACAACTATGATGCAACGGCTATCCACATCTGCGGGCCGGACGGCATCCACAAGACCCTCGACCCGGCCAAGCTGAATGAGACCTACAACTACTACTCGCCCCTGCTCTCCACTGAGGACGGCATCTACTTCTACGGCTGCTACAACGGCCCCGGCAGCAGCTGGCTCTATGATGTTCTGGACAGTGACGGCGATGTGGTGGTAAGCGGTCTGCGCACTTGTGCCGGGTACTACGCCAACAGCGTCAACGGCCTGCCCGAGGGCGTGTTCGCTGCCGTCAAGGGCTTTGAGAGCGGCTGGATGGACCTGACCGGCCAGTGGCTCTACGCCGAGAGCATCTTCGCTTCCAGCAACGACGAAATGGACAACGGTTTCTTCTAAGGAGGTTTTTCCATGCGTACTGTCAAAATTTCCCGCCGCGCGTTCCTGACCGGTCTGGGTCTGGCATCCACCGCCGCCCTGCTCTCTGCCTGCAATACCGTGCCCGCCTCCTCTGATTCGGGGGCGGCACCGTCTCAGCCTGATTCTGAGGTATCCTCCTCTTCTGCCGCCAGTGAAATGCCCGCACAGCCCATCCTGAGCGTGGATGAATTCCCCATTACGGATGGCAGCACAGCCTGCATCCCGCTGATCGCGCAGATCATGGCCGATACCACCGGGCTGGATCTGGAGACCGCCCGGAGCGCCGTGACCACCAACACCACAGCCCAGGCCTGGCGCAACCTGGGCCTGTACGGCAACAATTACGGCGATTCGGTCAAGCTGATCATCGCCTACGAGGCCCCGGAATCCGTCAAGGAGGAGCTGAAGGCAGACGGCGATCCGCTGGAGCAGAAGGCCATTGGCCGGGACGCGCTGGTGTTCATCGTCAACGAGGACAACCCTGTGCAGAGCCTGACCCGGCAGCAGCTCAAGGACATCTACGCCGGAACGATCACCAACTGGAAGGATGTGGGCGGCAAGGATCAGGAGATCATTGCCTTCCAGCGGCGGGCGGACTCCGGCAGCCAGACCCTGTTCCAGAAGCTATTGATCCAGGGCGGCCCGCTGATGGAGGCCCCCACCGAGCTGGCCCCCACCGCCATGGGTGAGCTGGTGGACAGCATTGCAGAGTATAACAACTCTGCCAACGCCATCGGTTTCTCGGTCTACTACTACATCGACCAGATGTACTCCAAGCCCGGTCTGCGGCTGCTGGCCGTGGATGGCGTGACCCCTTCCAACGAGACGATCGCCGACCAGAGCTACCCGCTGTGCAACGAATTCTATGCCGCCATCCTGCAGGATTCCGCTGCCGACAGCCCGGAACGCAGGATCTACGAGTGGCTCTCCACCGATGCAGGCCGTTCCTGCATTGAGCGCTCCGGCTATGTGGCCGTCCAGTAATTCCCAGAAAATTCGGCACATTTCATTGACTTTGCTCAAAACCTTTGCTAAACTTAAGAAAAGTTTGTCAGCTTTTTTCGTTTCACGATCTTGAACAAAGGAGATGCCGCATCATGTCCCATCCTTCCGACACCCCGCACTCCGCCCATGTTGAGAGCCGCAGCCGCAAGGCACTGCGCAGCTACATCATTCAGGCCGCCACCCTGCTGGAGATCGTGCTGTCCGGACTGGTGCTCATCGGCCTGCTGCTCAGCTTCATTCCCCTGCTCAAATGGATGCCGGGCCTGCTGTTTGATGGCAACGATGTAGAGATCCGCAGTTTCCTTGAGCGGGCGCTGGACATCGTCATCGGCGTGGAGTTCATCAAGATGCTGGCCAAGCACAGCCCCGGCAGCAGCCTGGAAGTGCTGCTCTACGCCATTGCCCGCCACATGGTGGTCGGCCACGAATCGGCTTTGGACAACCTCATCAGCGTGGGTGCCATTGCATTGATCTTTGTCGTGCGCAAGTTCTTCTTTGTGCCGGCCTTTGGTGCCCACCTGCCTGACGGCAAGCCCGCCCCGGACCTGACCCCCAACCAGAGCGGCATCCCCGCCGAGGAGTTCCGCACCCGCCTGCGTCAGCGCATCCATGCAGAAGCTCTCGCCGACGAGGAGGACGACGAGGACGATGAGACCGAGGAAGTATAAGATTCCCGAACGCACAAAAACCCGAGGACAGCTGTGCTGCTGTCCCCGGGTTTCTTATTGTTTTGGTATTCTAGTCAATCGCTTGGAGCACCTTCATGGTGTTCCGCATTAAAGAATGCTCCATTCCACTCCTTATTGCACCCCGAAAGCAATTCGTCCCAACTTCCAGCATACCAGACATCCGATAAATTCGAACATCCATCAAATGCCCCCGCTCGAATTTCCTTCGTTGCCTTACCAAGTATGACTGTTCGCAAAGAATAACAACTTGCAAATGTTTGCTTTTCTATGGTCTCCTGTCCCTCAAGATATACACTGATAAGTTTCTTGCAATCTGCAAATACTCCACCATTCATTATCCGAATATTTGACGGGATAAAAACCTTCAACAGCCCTGAATTTTCAAATGCTGACTGGTAAAGTTCCAGTCTACTGTTTTCAGGGAAAGTAATCTCTTCCAGTGATACACAATCTAAAAATGCAGACTGTTCAATCTTCACCAGAGATTTTGGCAGCTGCACAGATTTCAGATTATAACACCCTGAAAATGCGGCAAAGCCAATCTCCGTAACGCCTTCCGGGATACTCACCGATTCCATGGTGGTATTATTTTTGAAGCATCCTGAATCAATTTTGGTAAACTTCCCGCTGGGCAGAACAACATCCTTTTGCTTGCCGGTATCGTAGCTTTTCAGCACGCCATTCACGATCAATGGATTCTCTTTTTCCGGCACGCTGGATGCTGGCGGCTCCGGTTCACTGGAAGAAGCCGATTCCGAGGGGGCGGGCACTTCCTCCGGCTGAGAGGGAGCCGGTACCTCACTGGAAGCGGGCGGTTCCGCAGGCGCGGGCATCTCTCCCCCGCCGCAGGCAGAAAGCAGCACGGTACCGTACAAAAACAGCGCTGTGCACAGAACGGTCCTCCATTTCATAGCGAGTCTCCTATTCTGCCCCGCAGGGGCCATCTTCTTTTTTTCAGAACACCTTGCGGCACTCCACCACAAGGCCGACCACCCGCACCTGCACCCGTTTCAGATCATAGATCTGGGGCTGGTGCACGGGGTTGAAGCTTTTGGGGGTCAGGACCACAAGGCTACCCTCCTGACGGAAATATTTCACGGTGGCTTCATCGCCGTTGACCATCACCACGGCAAGCTGGCCGTTTTCCACCTCCGGCTGCTCCCGCACCAGGATCTCATCGTTTTCCGAAATGCCCACGGCGTTCATGCTGTCGCCCCGGACACGGAGCCAGAAGTACCGTGCCCCATCCTTCCGGGTGATGGGGATGTAGCCCTCAATGTTTTCTTCCGCATACATGGGCAGGCCTGCACGCACCGTGCCCAGCAGCGGAGCCGTGAGGGCGGGATCGAACGGGACAGCCTCTTCGGGCAGCTTCCGCTCCTCCTGCACCGACGGGACGACTTCGCCCAGCAGTTCCCCCACCGGCACGCCAAAATAGGCGGACACCCTGGCCAGCGTCTCGCCCGAGGGGGTCGCCCCGGTGTTTTTCCATTTGGTCACTGTGGAGTTGCTCAAGCCCATCTCCTGCGCGGCCCGGCTGCGGCTGATTCCTCTGGCCTGACACAGGGCCGTGTAGCAGTCATAAAACACAAATTTTGCACTCCTTCTTGTGCAGAACGCCAGTTTTCTAACCAGATTCAGATTTTCCCTTGACTTTCTGAATTTAATCAGATATCATAGCCTCACAAGCTGATTTTGGTTAGATTTTATCCACCAAACCTTCTGCGGTCTTTTCACAATCTTACCGGAAACTCTAACCAAAGTCAAGCTTTTTGAACGCGAAAACCACGACAAAAGGAGTGAAACTGTATGATCGAACGTCAGATCCATTTATCCTCGGGCGGCGGGGCTGCTTTGCAGGGGTACGATGGCCTGCTCCGTTTCGGCTACACCAGAAACCGGGGCATCTACGCCCTGCGGGTGGAAGCCGACGGCGAGTGGCAGGGCATGACCCTGCGGGCCTTCTGGCACCTGCCGGATGGGAACGCTGCCCCCTCCACGCTGGTGGTGGACGGTCTTGTGGAAGTGCCCGCCCTCATCACGGCTGTGCCCGGGGAGGGGCGCATCACCTTTGAGGGCACCGATGGCACCCGCACCCTGACCAGCGCGGACGTGTGCTACTGCGTGGCCGAAAATTCCGGCACTGAGGACAGCACCCTGCCCCAGCCCGGCACGCCCGCCTGGCAGGCCCTGCTGGAACGGCTGAAAACCGCTGTGGAAAGCGGTGCATTCCGGGGCGAAAAGGGGGAACCCGGACCGCAAGGAGAACCCGGTGCCGCAGGACCCACCGGCCCCAAAGGAGAGCCCGGCCCGCAAGGCCCGCAGGGAGAACCTGGCCCCCAGGGCCCAAAGGGTGACCCCAGCGATCCCGGCCAGTGGGAGCTGCTGGAAAAGGTGTCCCTGAACGCCGCCGCTGCCAGCTTTGAGCGCACCTTTCCCACCGAACTGCAGGCGCTGAAGGTGCTGTTTCAGGCAGGCAGCAGCCAATCCAAGGGCACGCTGCACTGGGTTTGCAGCACCAGCGATGGTACCCAGCTGCTCAGTGCTTCTTCCCCCTGTGCTGCCAGCAGCTCGATGTCCAGCCCGCCCACCCGCACCTTTGCCAGCTTTCAGGCACTTCCCTGCTTCGGCCAGTATCTCTGTTTTGCCGCATCCGGCACCACGGGTGCACCGCCTGCGGTCGTTCTGCCTGCCGGAAGCGGCGGCCAGAATGTGGATGCCAGCCAGAAGCTCGGCAGGCTGACCCTGACCGTGGACACCAACGTCCGGCTTGCCGCCGGTGCCACGATCGAGCTGTGGGGCGTTCCGGCCTGAGCAGACGCACCGAAACCGTTTCCGACAGAGCTTTCGGTAAAATTTCTTTCACTTTCCATGAAATTTTTGTGTTTCGTCTTGATGCATCTTCCATATTTTGTTATACTGGTTAAAAAGCGGAAAGTGGGGAGTCGGCCATGGATGTCCCTGTTCGGTTTATCGATTCGATCATCAACAATCCCCTGCTGATGCAGTTTCTTGTGCATCGGTGGTTTTTTCTGTTGGAATATGACCCCCGTCTGGATCAGCTGCGGGTCTACGATACCCGGAGCCGCACGCTGGAGACACTGGATGCCTACCTTGGCTCCGAAAAGCCGGAGCACGCCACGATCTTCGCGGAGGATCGCTGGAAGATGCGCGCCCTGCTCACCGGTGAGCTGTTCGGCCCGCTGGAGATGCGCTTTGTCTCGCCGGAGGGGGTGTATTATTCCCGGGAGGTGGATGCCCGCCCGGTCGAAGACCCCGCCCGCGGCACGCTCTATGTGGGCTACGCAAAGGACATCACCGACCAGAAGAATCAGACCCAGGAGCTGCTGGAGCAGGCCCGCCACGATTCCCTGACCCAGCTGTATAATAACCGCACCGGCAAGGAGCTTATCGACCGCTATCTGCAGGCCAAAGATCCCTATGCCTCCTGCGGAATGCTGGTCATCGACCTTGATTTTTTCAAGAATGTCAACGACCGCTATGGGCATCTGTTCGGCGACAAGGTCCTGCAGGAGTTTGCCCGGATGCTGCGCACCCTGTTCCGCTCCAGCGACATTCTGGTGCGGTTCGGCGGCGATGAATTTGTTGTGTTTTTGAAGGATATCCCCAACACCACCCTGCTCCAGAAGACCCGCCAGCTTTCGGAATCCGTGCAGCAGGTCAAGTTCTGGGAAAACGATTACCGGATGACCTGCAGCATCGGTGCCTGCTTCCTGCCCGAAAACACAGCGGGCTATTCCTTTGACCAGCTGTTCGAAAACGCGGACTGGGCCCTGTATCAGGCCAAGCAGAACGGCCGCAACCAGTATGTGTTCTGCGACAATCTGCGGCGCTATGCCCAGGCGGTTCCTGCCGCCCCGGAAACGGCCGATATCGATGCACGCTACCTGCACAACGACCTGATCTCCACCGCCTTTGAACTGTTTGAGAAGAACAACAGCTTTGAGACTGCTATCCCCCTCTTCCTGAAGATCGTCGGCATCCGGCTGCAGCTGGACCGCATTACCATTGTGGACACCTGCATCCGGGAACGCAGCGTCTCCCGGCAGTTCCAGTGGACCTCTCCCCACGCGGAGCCGGTGCCTCTGAACGGTAACTCCTTTACCAAGGAGGACTTCCTGACCCTGTTCCACAGCTACGATGAATACGGTACCACCGTGCTGCAGGCCGACAACATGGGGATGTACTCGCCGCAGGGGCGCGCGCTGCTGATGCAGGGTGGGGCCCAGACAGTGGTCTACGCTTCCATGTACGGCGAGGGCGAATATCAGGGTGCCATTGCCTATGTGGTGTGCGGCAGCAAGCGGTACTGGACACCCCAGAACCGCCGGGAGCTGGGCGAGATCACAAAGATCATCAACGCCTATCTGAGCAAGCATCTGGCCGTGAACGATGTAAGCCGCGGCATGACTTCTGCCGCCAGTTTGAGCAGTATCAGGCCCAGCATTACCCGGAGGTACGCCTGCGGGTGCGGATGGGTGTGTACGCCATTGAGCCCGGCTGCCTGAGCGCATCGGCCGCCATCGACAAGGCAAACTTTGCCCGCAAGCAGGTGCACAGCAACACCCGTGTGTCTGCTGTCCAGTTTGACAAAAAACTGGAGGTCAAGCAGACCCTGACCGGTGAGCTGCTGAGCGGCCTGCCGCAGGCGCTTGAGAACGGCGAGTTCAAGCTGTACCTCCAGCCCAAGTTCTCGCCCAAAGATCTCTCGGTCATCGGAGCCGAGGCGCTGACCCGCTGGATCAAGCCGGACGGCACCGTGGTCTACCCCGACCAGTTCATTCCCATTCTGGAATCCACAGGCCGCATCGTTGAGCTGGATCTGTACATCTTCGAGCAGGTGGCCCAGTTCCTGCAGCGCAATGCACAGGCCGGGCACCGACTGCTGCCCATTGCGGTGAATGCCTCGGCGGTGCTGGCCCGGGAGGATGCCCCCACCCAGGAGTACAGCGAGATTCTGGAAAAGCACAACATCAGCGCCCGGATGTTGGAGATCGAACTGACCGAGACGGCGGTGGTCTCGGAGTACGACCGGGTGAAGCGCCTGCTTTCCTCCTTCCAGAGCGACGGAATGCAGACCTCGCTGGACGATTTCGGCGCAGGCAGTTCCCTGCTGAACAACATAGTGGATATCCCCGTGAACACCATCAAGCTGGACAAACTCTTTCTGACCCGGTGCAGCTCCAACGCGCGGAGCACCGATTTTCTGCGGGAGGTCGTACATCTGGTCAAACGGCTGGGCTACAACGTCATCTGCGAGGGCATCGAGACCGAGGAGCAGGTGCAGCTCCTCCGCTCGCTGGACTGCGACGGCGCGCAGGGCTTCTGGTTTTCCAAGGCCATCCCGGCCGAGGAGTTCGAGCGGCGGTATCTCTGCGACTGAGACAAAAAAACACTCCCCTTCGGGCGGAGCCGTGCGGCACACGGTCCTGCCCGAAGGGGAGTGTTGCTGTTTAGAAAGAATTATACCGTGGTCTCGACCCGGGGAGCCCCACCGGCAATTTCTTCTGCCGTCATGGGGGCAGCCTGCGCCGGGGCGTTCAGGCGCTCCTTGGCGACTGCCAGCATCAGCTTGATGCGGTTTTCCTGGTTGACCCGGGTGGCGCTGGGGTCGTAATCGATGGGGGTGATGTTGGCGCTGGGATACAGGGCACGGATCTTGTTCACCATGCCCTTGCCCACGATATGGTTGGGCAGGCAGCCGAAGGGCTGGGCACAGACGATGTTGCCGTAGCCGCCCTGCACCAGCTCGATCATCTCGGCGGTCAGCAGCCAGCCCTCGCCCATCTTGGCCCCCAGCGAAATGATGCCGTGAGGCTTTTCCACCAGCTCCTTGAAGGGCCCGGGGGCGTAGAACCCGGCATCGGCTGTGGCCTTGAGCATGGCACGCTCCACACTGTCCAGCCAGTTGAGCAATTGATCCGTGCCCATCTTGACGGCCAGCTTGCCGCCGTAGAGGACATGATCCTCGCCCATATTGAAGATGCAGTACTGCACAAAGCCCATCAGGCCC
>ENA-OQID01000277-OQID01000277.1-human-gut-metagenome-genome-assembly--contig:-NODE-277-length-30640-cov-3.939371_pt1 | contig 30640 bp, 27 predicted proteins | sample MGYA00242567_ERZ504727 | MGnify/ENA primary metagenome ERZ504727 (study PRJEB26092, sample SAMD00036215) | human gut metagenome | host: Homo sapiens | study: EMG produced TPA metagenomics assembly of...
GAGAGGTGAAATCCCCTCATGAAGGTCTTGATCCGGACAAATGCCACAAATACGCCTTCGCCGGCATACATGCATTTTCACCAAGGCTGTTCCCGCTGTTCAACGGGTTCGGCGACAAATTCGGCATCATTGACTTCTATCTCAAAGCATGTGCCGACCACAATATCCGGGGATATCTGAAAAAGGACCTCCGCCTGCTCGATGTAGGGAAGCTCGACACGCTGAAGGAGGCTGAGGATTTCATCTCCGGGTTATAAAGGGATTTTAATGGATATAAAGTGACTCAGATACAAGAAACAATATCATCTAAACAATATAAGTAAATGCAACAGAAGATCATTATTTTAGACTTCGGCTCACAGACCACGCAGCTCATCGGACGCCGCGTGCGCGAGCTCGACACCTTCTGCGAGATTATGCCTTACAACAAGTTTCCGAAAGACGACGAGAGCGTCATTGGAGTGATACTCAGCGGAAGCCCCTACTCTGTTCACGACAAGGAGGCGTTTAAGGTTGACCTCAGCCAGTTCATCGGCAGAATCCCTGTTCTGGGCATCTGCTATGGAGCGCAATACATCTCCTATTCCAACGGTGGAAAGGTGGAGGCTGCCGACTCTCGCGAGTACGGAAGGGCATGTCTGGAGCAGTTCGACAAAGAGGACCCTCTCTTCAAAGGCTTCGTGGACAAATCGCAGGTGTGGATGAGCCACGGCGACACGATAACGGCGATACCGGAGGACTACAAGTGTATCGCGTCGACAGCAAATGTGAAGTTTGCTGCCTACGCTTCTACAAAGCAGCCGGTATGGGCGGTGCAGTTCCATCCAGAGGTGTTCCACTCGCTGCAGGGCACTCAGTTGCTGAAGAACTTCGTGGTTGACATCTGCGGAAGCCGGCAGGACTGGAGCGCAGACTCCTTTGTGGAGACTACGGTGAAGGAACTGAAGGAGCAGCTGGGCGACGACAAGGTGATTCTCGGACTCTCCGGCGGCGTGGACTCAAGCGTTGCCGCTGTATTGCTCAACAAGGCAATAGGCAAGAACCTCACCTGTATCTTCGTAGACCATGGTATGCTGCGCAAGAACGAGTTCCGCGACGTGATGGAGGATTACAAGTGCTTGGGTCTGAACGTTATCGGTGTGGACGCAAGCGAGAAATTCTTCGCCGACCTGGCAGGAGTGACAGATCCTGAAAAGAAGCGCAAGATTATCGGAAGGGACTTCGTAGAGGTGTTCAATGCCGAGGCGAAGAAGCAGACGGGAGCAAAATGGTTGGCTCAGGGCACTATATACCCTGACCGCATCGAGAGTCTCAACATCACGGGCAAGGTGATAAAGAGCCACCACAACGTGGGCGGACTGCCTAAGGAGATGAACCTCCAGCTCTGCGAACCGCTCCAGTGGCTGTTCAAAGACGAGGTGCGTCGCGTGGGCCGTTCTATGGGTATGCCTGAGCATCTCATCACACGCCATCCGTTCCCAGGCCCTGGTCTCGCCGTGCGCATTCTCGGTGACATCACTCCTGAGAAGGTTCGCATCCTACAGGATGCCGACGATATCTATATCCGCGGTCTGCGCGACTACAAGGTGCGTCTCTCCGGAGAGGATGCGCGTCGCGTATTGGCTGCCGGCGTTCCTGCCGACATGCAGAACGGCGAGATTGAGGTGTCTCTCTACGACCAGATATGGCAGGCAGGCACGGTGCTCCTCTCCACAGTACGTTCTGTGGGTGTGATGGGCGACGAGCGCACTTACGAGCATCCTGTTGCTCTGCGTGCCGTGACTTCTACCGATGCCATGACAGCTGACTGGGCTCATTTGCCATACGATTTCATGGCCAAGGTGAGCAACGAGATAATAAACAAGGTACGTGGAGTAAACCGCGTATGCTACGACATCTCCTCAAAGCCACCAGCAACTATCGAGTGGGAGTAAGAAAGAGAGTCTTTTGCACGATGGCCGTCTGTATGATAAGCATCGGTAAGCACAGTGCATAACAGACATATACCCATATAGTTAGACCACCATCCGAATTCCTTTTAAGAGGTGCGGATGGTGATCTTCTCTGTATGTAATAATCTGTGGATTGGAGTGGATTGTCCCCTAAAATCGTCCCCTCTTTTCCCCTCTAAAGTCACGACAAATAGAATCTCTTGTTGACGCAGAAGAACAAAATCGTATAAAACTACAGCAGACTCCAATAGAATTCTTCAAAGAATATGTCGAACGTAAAAGAATTGACACACATACTGGAAGATATATTGGTGAAAGAACCAAGATACATCAGCGAACGGTTATTCATCGTTTGGAATTATTTCTTGTTGATACTCTCCTCCCTAACGATTTCTCAACCTTTACTTCAAAGAAGTTTGATGCTCAATTTACGGAATGGTGTTATTTTTCTTGATGTTATAATAAAAACATAATACCTTTGCATAAAAAATATGATTAGCAATATTTATACAACATTATTAGATTTGATTCGACAAAATAATACAGAATTACTGTCAATCATTCCCTGCAAGCCCAAATCAAGTGATGATGACTTGCAGCTTACAAAATTACTGGAAGTTGAACAAACAAGTGCAGAGGAAGCAATGGGGAAAATCCATAATGTTCTTGATATCATATCAGGCAATGGGGATTTCTTTGGAAAATATATTGCAATAGAAAATATACTTCAACAAGGAGGAGTTGCAAAACTGATGTATCTATTATATAAGAAAGGCAAGGAAAACGATGACGAGTGGATAGTGAACGAATTTCTTTCTCCAATAGAGAAAATCCAATCATTGTTCCGTGGGATGCCCCTATTTAAAGTTGAAGTTGTTGATGCACGACCGAATAAGGAAAAGAAAGTTGGCACTCCGATGAATAATATGGGCAGATATGACGTATTTCTTCAAAATGCATCGACTAACGAGTGCATACTGATTGATTTTCCAACCAAAGAGTCGAAGATAATCTATCTGTGGATGCTTTTGCATACAAGACAAGAACTCAAACGCAGTGAGATAATCAAGAGCATGGAAGAATTATTTCGCATCTGCGAGCTATGCTATTATGGAACTTACTTTGAGTTGAGAGATAAGATAAATGGAAAAGAGATGAAAAATGGCAGGGATGGTTTCGCCCAGTTCTGGCTTCAGCATAAGCCAAAAGCCAATGCTAGTGTTCAGTATGCCCTCGGCAAGCAAGACAATGCGGAATGGTACACTATTGAATATGACAAGAAGAAAGAGGTCAGTTCTCTTAGTTTGCCTGATAATTTTATTTCATTACCAGAAAGTTTAACATTTTAAAATATTGATTATATGTCATTTGTAAAGAAAATAAAAGAGAAAACGCAAGAAGACCTTGTTAAACGTGCAGACGAAGTGTTTGACAATGTGTACCCTACAATGAAATACGAAACAATTTTTAGGGCTAATAACGTTAATGGAAATATTATGAGTAATGTTGAAGTCACAAAAGACGGCCGCCATTATTATCCTAATAATGATTTATGGAACATACTGATGGAAAACGGGTATTGGCCATATTCCTCAAATTTATCTGGCAATATAGATTTTGTCGATGAAGATGTTCAATTATGGATTAACGCATCAAAACATAGAGCACTTGCTTGGATTGGTCCAAAGCATTTGGAAACTATGGATGATCTTGCGACGGATATAGAGATACCAGATTCTATTCCAGGTATTGCCAATGTAGAGATGGTTTACATTGTTTGCAAACGATGGTCTGGAGAATTCACAATACCAAATACAGTGAAGAATATCTTTATCGATAAATTTTCATTAAATTATTATGGTGAAGAATTCTTATCTGGAAATGGAGGTTGCATAGTTATTGGTAAGGATAATCCCTATTTACATTGTGAGCAAGGTTATGCTATATATACAAAAGACAAGAAAACACTTTTGGATTTTACAAAATGTAGTGAATATTCTCCATACGAGCTAATTGAAGGAGTTGAAACCAATAGAAAATTCGCATTTTTGAATATGAAGTTTATTCCTAGGTGTCTTGAGGTTCCAGTTTCTATGAAAAGTCTAAATGTACGTTGTGTCGAAAAGATGGGCGTATTCCCAATTGAAATTAATTGCAAAGGTGCTATCAAAGAGCTAAATATTCCACTTGATGCTTCTGCTGTTATAAACAATTACATTGAGGATGTTGATTGTGTTGACAGAGATAAACAGAATGATTGTAGTCTCGTTTTTAAAGCACCAATTCCAGATGAATCACCTGCTGTTGAAGGATGTTTCTTTTTAACAGCAGCTGGAGCGGCAACAAATAAATACCCAAGAAGAAAGCCTTGGTCAAGAAAAATAATGGTGAAGGGCTATGATATAGAAAGTGTATCTCCGATTACTTTAAAATGTTATGACGAGCACATAGGATGTCAAGTTAGATTAAAAGATAAACATGTTGAATGTGATAGTTATTATGTGTACGAAAGTGTCGATATTGTTTTGAACAAATTAAGACAATGCGGAATTGTAGATGTTCCTGTTGTCTAAATACTTTGTGCTTATATCAATATAATAATCCCATCATCCCCGATGGGATTTTTCTATATACGTATATCATTACCTTGCCTTTGAGAAAACTGTCGTATCTTTGCAGCACAAAAAATATTCATCAAAAACAAGGTATTATGAAAGAATTCAATAAGATAGATTACACTGAGTACAAGGACAGATACGATGAGAGCGTGAAGCAGAAGCTGCATTCTTCTCCTGATGAGATTGATGTTGAAACGATGCGAGCTTATATGTATGGCTACACATTTACGGATAAATACGCAAAAGGAATATTACCAAATGAGTTGAGCATGGACTATTGGGCAAATGAATGCGAGAATATGACGGATAATGAGGACGAAGATTTCAATCTTCAGTCTTTGGGAGATTTTAAAAAAGAAGTAATGGATTCTGTCAACAATGGAGATAGAGATATGTATGATGTGTCAACAGTACAGGAGAGACGAATTTTGGAAGCCATGGATAGTACAGGTGACGGCAAAACTCCTGAGACTGCACTTTGTGTTATAGATGTTGAACAGGAATATGAATACATCAAAAGAGTGTTGCCGTACTCAGATTTAATAATGATGGGACAAAGCGTTTATAATGGCATAGACTGCCTGATATTTAACTATGGTGTTGAACGAATCTATTTTGATATAAGACGACGTTTTGAGGTAGGCTATTCAGGTTTTGATGAATAGTTAAACTTAGACGATGATGATAATAATCCCTGATATACATACCGACCACTATGGCAAAACAAGGACAAATTCAAGGAGTAACCTTCGAAGAAGTTGTAGAGCGCGGATGTGGTCTTGAAGTTCACAATACTTTGAGGGTGTTATATATAATCGCATCGTGGGGCTCTACTTGGTTATCAGATTCCTACGGTAAAGGTTTTGTCAGAACCCGAGGTGCAGGAGGTGAGGTAGCGAATATGGTCTCCACGATTTTTTATGTACCTACACTAACGTATTAAGAATTATCAAGTCCATAAGTGGAGATATGGACAGGCTTTTAAAATTACAATCCTATGGATATAAATGAATAAAAGAACTTGGCAACGAGTTACAATCTTTACTCCGAAACGACAAAAGAACTGATACAAAATTTACAGGGAAGTATTAAATATAAGTTCGGAATCTATTTAAAATCAGAAGAATACAAGGATAAACTGATGTATGAATGGTTTGAAACAGAATTTGACAGTCTTGTTTCTCAGGGCATGGAAGAAGAAGAGGCAGAAGTCCAAGCTTATGATTATGCTGAAGAACTCTGGAATCGAACAGCAAGCAGTATTCAAAACGTTCCTCCACACCACATCTGGACTATTGAGAAAGAAATTGATGATGTCGTATGCAAATGCATTTTGCAGATTAATAAGAATGAATGCTTGGATATTAAATTATTTACTTTTGATGCTAAAGACTCTTCTTTAGAAGAATACAAAAGCCTACTAAATACTATAGAATCCACCAAATCTACAATTGTTCTTCTCATTAAGAATTTTGATAAGGCTAAGGGCGAACTTTTCGAGTGGTTACGTTATGATGTCAAGAATGGGGTAGCAAAGAATTATCAAACAATCATTACGACCCCACTTATTTCTGACGGGCAAACACAGAGTTTAATTGGCATTGGAGTTTTGCAGACAGTTTTAATTTCTGAATAGGGTGTCCAGTTAGTCGTTCCAAATTGAGTGCTCACATGAGCTGGTACCTTAGGTTCTAGTACGCCCTGTGCTATATGATGATTAGCTTGCAACAAATTATGCCTTTTTACCGATGCAGAAAGTAATAGCGAATTTCCTTTGCAAATAAATACACACTGATACTCGATTAGTTACGAGCGTGTTGGATTTTTGCAACAAATAAGATTGCAACGTTTTTACAACATTTCTGCTGCAAAACAACTTTCCATAAGTCAGAAAAAGCCAAAAGAAGTGCCCCGGCACGAGGGCACGGAACACTTCAAAGCAATACAGATATGAGTAATCACAATTTTCAAGTATTAGGATTTGAAGCCGAAATTACGGTGGTAATCCCTAACGATGCAGAAGCATTTTTGCCTATCGTTATCAAGAATGGTAATCTCTATAACCCAGAGAATGGTTTCAAGCCTATCGATCCGAAACCAAAGCAGAAGTCTTTGACCGCCAATCAGCAGGAACGTGCAATGTCTATCATCAACGATGCTGCCAAATGGTGGAAGCCTCAGAGTGTTGCAGCTCCCGTTGCAGAACAACCTACTGAGCCTGCTGCACCGATACAGCCCACGACACCGCAAACAACCCTTGAAAATCTCATCGCTAAGAGTGTTGCCGAGTTGTCAGTGAACAGCGTCATGGAGACTGCACAGCCTTTTATCGAGAAGTATGTGGCTGATAACTTTGGTATTCTTCCTAAGACTATCGAAGTCAAGACGGAGACCGACACAAAGAAGGTCACGGGCTATACGCACCATGAGTTTGAGACCGTTCTTAAACTTGTTGCAGCAGACATCCCCGTATTTCTTACGGGCCCTGCCGGTTGTGGTAAGAATGTTATCTGCAAGCAGATATCAGAAGCACTTGGTAAAGAGTTCTACTTCTCTAACGCTGTTACGCAGGAGTACAAAATTACGGGCTTCATTGATGCCAATGGCAAGTATCAAGAAACACAGTTCTACAAAGCGTTTACACATGGGGGTGCTTTTATGTTGGACGAAATGGACGCTTCAACTCCCGAAGTGCTTGTAATACTCAATGCTGCAATTGCTAACCGCTACTTTGATTTCCCCGTAGGTCGTGTTGAAGCTCATCCCGATTTTCGAATTGTAGCAGCAGGAAACACATACGGAACGGGAGCCGACATTGAATACACGGGACGTTTCCAACTTGACGCATCGAGCCTTGACCGCTTTGCGATAATCGAAGTTTCGTATGACAATGATATCGAGTTAGCCATCGCAGGTGGTGACAAAGAAGTGATTGAGTTCATTCACGCTTTCCGCTCAGCTATCGTTGCTGCCGACATCAAGTTTACGGTGTCATACCGAGCCATTGAGCGACTTGTAAAGCTCAAAGGAATGTTCGACACACAAAAGACTATCCAACTCGCAGTATTGCGTGGTATGGAAAAAGACGATGCAAAAATGGTGGCAAAGAACCTCCCCAAGATAAGCAATCAGTATATCTACGAACTCAAAAAGATGTTGAAGAAATGAAGAACGGAGAATTTGTAACAGAAACATTCAACGGTGTTAATGAATTCCTGAGTGTGATAGGAAAACGCAGTCCGAATAACGTGTTCAAAGGAGAGAAACTTTCAAGCGAAAAGTCCGACTACGATTTCACCATGACCAGTAGTTACGCTGAGAGCGAGGAACTAATGGCAAAGGGCTACAAAGATGGTCTCAATGACTTGCAGAAATGCAAATCATTGAAGGTGAACCGAACAACCAACATCCGAAAGAACATTCCCCAAACGGGGATTGTTGGATATGCGCCACATGTTCCGAATGCGATAGCAGGTGTTCCTCAAAGCATGATTGCACAACAGAAGATAGAGCAGCGTGCAAAGGTTTTGACCATCGTGTATGATATTGGCGCTTCGGCAAATGTGGATGCAGAAAGGTTTGTCTCAGCAGGAAGACATGTGCTTGACTTGGTTCAGACATTGGAGCTGCAAGGCTATCGTGTCCGTGTCGATATTCAACACGCTTTCTGTACACACAAAGAACGTGCTATATGCAGAATTACAGTGAAGAACCACCGCCAACCGATAAATCCACTCAAAATATCCTATCTGCTTATACACCCTTCATTCTGTCGCAGACAAGGCTTTCGGTGGTTGGAAACGGTGACCGAACTGACAAACCCCGATTTCGCAAGCGGATATGGCAGACCTCTGTATTGGCAAGTTGATAGCGATGGTGCTTCAACTGACCAAATCCGTGAGTATCTAAGACAACACAGATTGTTAGAAAAGGGCACGTTCTTCACTAACTTCTATGAAGCAGAGAACCATTCTGCTGATGAGCTTGTAGAACTCATGGGGATTAAGAAGAAATCAAGTAAGTAAAACCGCAGGGCTTCGGCCCTGCCTAAAACCAAAGAAAAATGAGCAATGTATGTGACAACTGCATCAACTGCAACTGCATGAAATGCCCGATATTTTCACATGAAGTGTATGGGCTCTGCAGATTTTGTCCGTGGATAGCTCACACATAACTGTTAGCCAAATTTCATCGTGCAACGGTACAAGAAGAACGGCAGAACAAGAAGGATATTGTGGCAACCGTCAGCGGAACAGGCATAGAGTCGGAAACTCGCACGTTCCAATCGACAACGAGATCATTGTCAGAACTGAAAGAATGGCTATTGGCATTGGGTGTGACCCATGTGTCCAAGGAGAGTACTGGCGTTTATTGGAAACCTGTGATGAACAACCCAACAGCCTCATGTCGCTACAATCCACGTGCTAATCTTTCGTTGTGTCTAAAAACTAATTATAAACACGAAGTGTTGGAAATCAGCACCTCACAACTCTTTTTTTGAATGAAATACGAAACAATTTTTAGGGCTAATAACGTTAATGGAAATATTATGAGTAATGTTGAAGTCACAAAAGACGGCCGCCATTATTATCCTAATAATGATTTATGGAACATACTGATGGAAAACGGGTATTGGCCATATTCCTCAAATTTATCTGGCAATATAGATTTTGTCGATGAAGATGTTCAATTATGGATTAACGCATCAAAACATAGAGCACTTGCTTGGATTGGTCCAAAGCATTTGGAAACTATGGATGATCTTGCGACGGATATAGAGATACCAGATTCTATTCCAGGTATTGCCAATGTAGAGATGGTTTACATTGTTTGCAAACGATGGTCTGGAGAATTCACAATACCAAATACAGTGAAGAATATCTTTATCGATAAATTTTCATTAAATTATTATGGTGAAGAATTCTTATCTGGAAATGGAGGTTGCATAGTTATTGGTAAGGATAATCCCTATTTACATTGTGAGCAAGGTTATGCTATATATACAAAAGACAAGAAAACACTTTTGGATTTTACAAAATGTAGTGAATATTCTCCATACGAGCTAATTGAAGGAGTTGAAACCAATAGAAAATTCGCATTTTTGAATATGAAGTTTATTCCTAGGTGTCTTGAGGTTCCAGTTTCTATGAAAAGTCTAAATGTACGTTGTGTCGAAAAGATGGGCGTATTCCCAATTGAAATTAATTGCAAAGGTGCTATCAAAGAGCTAAATATTCCACTTGATGCTTCTGCTGTTATAAACAATTACATTGAGGATGTTGATTGTGTTGACAGAGATAAACAGAATGATTGTAGTCTCGTTTTTAAAGCACCAATTCCAGATGAATCACCTGCTGTTGAAGGATGTTTCTTTTTAACAGCAGCTGGAGCGGCAACAAATAAATACCCAAGAAGAAAGCCTTGGTCAAGAAAAATAATGGTGAAGGGCTATGATATAGAAAGTGTATCTCCGATTACTTTAAAATGTTATGACGAGCACATAGGATGTCAAGTTAGATTAAAAGATAAACATGTTGAATGTGATAGTTATTATGTGTACGAAAGTGTCGATATTGTTTTGAACAAATTAAGACAATGCGGAATTGTAGATGTTCCTGTTGTCTAAATACTTTGTGCTTATATCAATATAATAATCCCATCATCCCCGATGGGATTTTTCTATATACGTATATCATTACCTTGCCTTTGAGAAAACTGTCGTATCTTTGCAGCACAAAAAATATTCATCAAAAACAAGGTATTATGAAAAGAACATTTATCATTTTGAGCCTCATTTTCATGGCTCTTTCTTCAAAAGCACAGGCAACGTATGTAGATGGTATCCGTTATAATGTACTTGACACGGTTGCTAAAACATGCGAAGTGTTGTATGAGACATTGTTTGATAATAACGGCACTAGAAACATCTACGTATCTTCGTATAGTGGTGATGTCGTTATCCCCGAAAAGGTGGAAATATTTGATGGCACTTATACTGTTGTTGCAATCAGCGAACAGGCATTCCATGACAGCTCGGTTACACGCGTACAGTTGCCAAATACAATTAAAACGATAGGTTTCGGAGCGTTCTATGGCGCAGATAAACTCTGTGACATAAATATACCTGCAAGTGTGAAAGAGATAGGACCAAGCGCCTTTGAGGGTTGTCGTTATTTGGATACGGTAGTTATGGGTGACAATGTAACTAAGATAGGCAATTGCGCATTCTTTGGTTGTGTCTGCCTTAAAACCGTCAAGCTTTCAAATAAGATCAAAACTTTGGAAGAAAGAACATTCACCAACTGCAAGAGTCTTGAATCTGTAAATATACCTACTTCTCTTAACAATATTGGAGATGTAGCGTTTGGAGGTTGCGAGAAGTTGACAAACCTAACAATGCCAGCAACTCTGAAAACCATTGGAGAGAATGCTTTTTACAAGTGCAAAAACCTTGAAATCAAAGGTATTCCCGCGACAGCTAAAGTTGCGCCTACAGCATTTGACTTATGCAAACACAAATACAATATCGTTCAGAAAAAGTATAGTGCGAAGTATGGTGCTGCTCTTGTTGCAAAGGTAGTTGGCCTTTTCAAGAATAATGCTCAATTCATGGATTGTCCTATTGGAACCCCATTAGTCCTACTACAGGAGTTAGGAAGGGTAATGCATGGTGAAGACAACATATTCCTCACGCAAAGACCATATAACGAATATGTTGTTGGAAACAATAAATTCAAGCACTACAATTTTAATGGTGTGCGTATGATATTCAAGAATGGAAGGTTAACGGATAAGAGTGATTGGCGTAATATCTAATATTGATAGTGGCAGTGGTCTCATACCGCTGCCACAACAATAATAAATCAATTTCAAAATGGAAAAGCTAAAGAAACTAATATCAATGATAGAACTCGTTCAATTGGAAAAAGAAATAAGGCTGAATCCTCAGACAAAGTTCGAGTCTGAAGATACAGAATCAATAAAGAATGGAGACTTAAATGTAATAATTCACGTTGCAGAACTCTACGCAATTGGGTCATCCGTAATTCATCCCAATCCACAGTTGGCAATTCAAATCTGCAAATTGTGTATCGACTTGGGATATATTGATGGCTATGGCCTCTTAGGGGACTTCTATGAATATGGAGTAGGTGTGGAAAAAGATTATCATCTTTCGCTAACAACATTGTTGGAAGGTGCTAAGAAAGGCTCTCCATACTGCATGGTGAAATTAGCAAACAGAAACCAGAAGCATAGAATTTGCTTTGACGGAAAGAGTATTATTGATGAAGAAGAGGAATTTCAGTGGTTATACAGTGCAGCAGAATTGGGGTATGCTCCATCATACATCCCACTAGGACTGAGATATCAATGTGGTTCCGGAACAGAACAAAGTAAAGATAAAGCAGAGTTTTGGTATAATAAGGCCAAGGATGCTGGAATAGAGACGTCTATGGATTATTTGATGGACATTTGGCAACAAAAGTGGAGTGAGAAAAACAATGAAGCTAAGGTGCAAGATTGATGTTTATCTTGTCAAGGACTTGATAGACAAAGACGGCAACATGGTTCCCGCCACTGACATCATTGAGTCAATGCTTTTGGAAGAGTTTGAATCTATTGAGGTGTCAGAAGAACAGTATGAATACATGCAGGAGTTCTGTTCCGATGGCGAGTTACATTCATTGGACGAGATGCGAGAAGATATTGTAGTTATGTATGAGAAATTGAGTGCGCCAAGGCTTGCGTACATAGAGAAAATATACAAGAACTGCAATATGACCACACGTCTTTTGTCACGCCAACAGCGAATAAAAGCTTCTGTGGTGCCTTTTCTATCTAACAAGTTCCTGTTGATGTACAATAATGACTATATGTATGCAGTAGAAAATGATATTGTCTACAAACACTATCACGATGGTCGTAAGAGCGTTGTTCTCTGTTTGAACAAAAACATTGAATCATTTACGTCAGACGCTGATAACGTTGAAGATTTCGCATTCAGTAGATGTCAATACTTGAAGTCGGTCCACCTACCCAACATTAAGGAGATAGGGAAGGATGCATTCATCGGATGTCTAAGTTTGTATGATGTTCTCTTTTCAGATTGTCTAACAGTTATAGGCAGTGGTGCTTTTATGGGCTGCCATTTCCTTGACTATTTAGAACTGCCACCTTCTCTTGCTGAAATTGGTGATATGGCATTCTGTGGTTGTATGAATCTTACACATATCATCAATGATTATGATGGAAATCTTGTTGCCGAAATGCGACTTCATCCAAATGTTATCAAAATCGGAGAAAATGCTTTTGTGGACACACCACTTGAGTATCTTTCAGACAACCCTTTGAATTATTCATGTGAAGATTAATCAATAACCATAATCAATCTTTAGTTTATGTGGGTATTATATTTTATCTTCATGCCACTCTACATTGGTTATTTAATGATTAAGCTGTTTTTTGTCCTTATACAATTTATTTTCACAGCCATAGGTTGGCTGATTGGTCATGATTGGAATTAAAAATGGAATAATATGAGCAGAAGCTATCTACACAACCCTTACATGAAAATGATTCATAGAGGGATGGCAATCCAACAAAATTGCAAGAATTCACACAAGTACGATGAGATGCCAAAGAACTTCCCATCTCGATACGTTACTGAACATTGCTCTGATAATGCCAAGATTAGATGTTTAGGTGCTGCAGGTTCACTTGGAGGTCATAGCGGAAAGAAAGACAAACATACGATTGTGAGTGGAATTATTCGCTCACGTGTACGTAGAGAAGCCCGATGTATCATAGAACAACAATTGTTAGAAGATGAAGTATAGTCTCATTTTGGTCATTGCATTATCTATAATTAGCTGCAATCGTATGTCGGATAAACAAATCGGAAAAGGTTCAAAGGATACATGTCCTTCATGCGATTTATCGGCATTGATTCACAGTGGTCATTGTTCAAAACTGACAGAATCATTAGAGAAGGCTTTTAAGCAAGGGTGTGCTTTGAATAAAGAAATCGAAGAACTATATTATATTGTTCTGACAAAACCGGATTGGTATCGTGGCAGCGAGGGTCATGAAACTTTCTATAAGGATTGTGAAGCAATTAAGGCACTTCATCTTTCTTTATACCAAACATCTCCAGGTATTCCTTGCTCTCAAGTAAGTTCGAACCATTACATATATCTTGAGGATGCAAAAGAGCTGTTTCTCGCATGTTGCCAGCGAACCATTGACAGAGAGTTGCCCGAATCGTATGAGACTTGCATAGAACATAAGAATGAAATGGCACATTGTCGAAAGGATGCTAATGGCCATCTGAATCGCATAAAAGTGCTTTTAGATGATTGGATAGAAGCAAGAGAACAATATGCCAAAGATTTATCCGACTTGCCTTATGATAGTGCGGACTATGTAGATAGAAGTCAGACTGAACGAAAGACATCGGAATTTCTAATTGGTTTATCAGAAATAATATCCTTGCCTTAATTTGGAATCTTACCCTTTGTTTGATGAAGATTTTGTCGTTGGCTTTGCCACGATTATTAAGCGAGAATTTACCTGGAATATTGATTGAGCATCTGCCGAATTATAAGGGAACGTTTGTGCAAGGCGAGAGCAGAAGCCAAGTTTACTTGGATTATGCCGAGCCGCAGCCCAAAGTGCATTTATATGAACTTATGAAGACACTTGATTTTAACATAGAGATTTATCTAACGGTAGGTATTAACTATACCTGCTGGAGCAAGGAAGATAATAAAGAGGATGACTATAGGGTGTGTGTATCTGAACTCATCAGTGATAGTAAGTCTGTTGAATTAACAGACGAACAATTTGACTTACTATACAAAGTGTGGTCACAGAACGGCGAAAAACCAGAATTAGAAACACTTGGGCGTGGTTTTCAAGATATTTTTGACTGCCTAACCACACCACATCTCATTGCCATCAAACAAAAATACAAAGATTATGGATACTCAGAAGACTACACAGAGATGATGATGCAAAAAATTGGCGCAAGCGTGACTCCTAGAATAGAGAATTTGAACCGAATCTTTGACGAAGTTGTTGACACAACGTTTGAGAACGGAATAATCATCGACATTCTCAAAGGAGGTCGTAAGAAAATTGTAGGTTGTATGGACGTTCATATTAAAGTTTTTGAGTCTGACGCAGCCTACATTGACGCACGTGCCTTTAGAAAATGTAAAGAACTCAAAGAGGTTCATCTGCCCAATGTGGTTTCAATCGGACCTGGTGCATTCTCAGGTTGCCTTAGCCTACATACAGTAGAACTTGGCTCAAAAATTAAAATAATTGATGAGTTTGCTTTTGCCGATTGTCATTTTCTACATTCTGTAAATCTGCCTGACGGCATCGAAAGAATAGAAGAATCGGCATTTCAAGGTTGTGTGAATCTTCCTGCGTTACTCGAACTCCCCAACTCCATCAAACATATTGGTTTTGATGCCTTTGCATATACGCCTGCTGACCTCTTGTCAAACAATCCAATCTATTCGGATGAAGAATATGAAGTTGATGATGCCCCATTTTGAGAGATGATGTTTGTAATTGCTGAAGACCCCCCAAAGGTATATAAAGAGTTATTCGAAAACCAACATAACTTTACAGTGATGACTAATCATCTTCTCTCATTCAATAAAAGAATGAGAATTGATAAAAATATCCCAATGAGGGAGCATTGCTATGCGGAGATAGACTCATCGTAGATGAAAACTGTTGGAAGTCATTCCAAGAGATGTGTGTAGATGTCGGGATAATACTTGATTTTACTAATTTGTACCACCAAACAGATAATAATGATTCCCTATAAATTTCATAAAGCTGATGACTTTTCATTAGTCAACTTGTCAACAGAAGAAGAGCCGGAAGAACCGCTTGAGGAATTAATTGCTCAATATGAGGCACTATGCAAAAACCATCGTGACCATCGATTAAGTTTACAAGAATTGGTAAAACCATATACTTGCGTCAAGACTATTAACGGCAAAGAAAATATGGTTATAGACTTTGAACGGTGGGAGAAGGAAGATGTGGAAACTTTCGGTGCTTATATCTGTGGTGAGGTTAATAGCAGCTGCGTCTTTGAGGCATATGAATACGTCATAGACTTAAAGATTGCCTTCTTGAATAGGAAAGACGCTAAATAACGCTAAAGATTATTGTGAAACACCACATTGCTATTGCCTGAATTAAAATCATGCTGTACCTTTGCTAAAAAACAAAACGGTCATGAATACAGTCATTTATACAAGGGTTTCGACGAGTGTGCAGGATTATCAACGTCAGATAGACGAACTCCAGCAGTTTGCCTCATCACGCGGTTGGAATGTGTTACAAGTTTTCTCGGAGAAGGTGTCAGGGGCAAAAAAGAATGAAGAACGACAAGAGTTACAAAGTTTAATGTCCTACATTAGTACACACAATGTAGAAAAAGTTCTTGTGTGGGAATTGTCTCGCCTTGGGCGTAATACGCTTGAGGTCTTAAAGACTATTGAAGAATTTAACACCTTGGGAATCTCTTTATTCATAAAAAATTACAATATTGAAACCCTAAACGAAGACGGAAAACCAAATGTAATGTCTCAATTTTTAGTTACTATTCTTGCAGAAGTTGCTAGTATGGAACGTGCAAGTATAAAAGAGCGCATGGATAGTGGCTTAAAGAAATATATCTCCAATGGAGGTCAGGTTGGAAGAAAAGTCGGTTATCGCAAAAATAATGAGAAAGTGCAGGAAGAGTATTCGGATGTAATTAAACTCTTGAGAAAGGGTATCTCTATCCGCAATGTATCTAAATTAACTGGACACAGTGTAAACACTATACTGAAGTGCAAAAAGCAGATTGCCTAACTCGCCCTCTTCTCACGTTAACCTAAAAGGATAGAATGAGACAGAAAATGAGAGTTTCAAGATAGGGTATAAAGATTAAATTGAGACGTTTCTTGCTTTGAGACGTTTATAGGCAAAAAGGGAGTCCGAACTGATTTTATTTGTTTCAGTTCAGACTCCCTTACTTGATTCCTCAAGCCGCAATCACTGTAGGCAAAGACATAGCCTCCAATTCACCTCGGTACTTTGAGATAGTTGTCATTGAAAGAGCAAGACCTTTTTCCTTCAGATACTCTTGTTCCTTGGAAAGACTCATTCCATCTAGGTGGAGTTTGAAGAACATCTCCCTTTTGTTTAGAGACTTGGTGCTACAGACTATGCCTCTGTCTTTGCAGTAGCGATAGAGACTGTTTTTACTAAATCCCTTATCAAATTCTGCAATGTCACTGTCCAACAAAATCTGTAGATTCTCCATCAGAGTGAGCTCTCGGTCATACAAGATGTCAAGTAACTGCCATCGTAACTCTTTACTAAGGCTGTTCGGCTTGATGTCCTTGCGGCTTGTCCAATGGATGATAAATCTCTTCCTACGGCACTTCTCTTTCATCTCGTTGTAGATATTCGGATACTCATTGATGAAGTCTTCTATACCCAAAGAGAAACACTGTCTGACCTTAGTGACCAAAGTATCCACGTCAAGTACACCATCAGAGTTGTTGAAGAAATACTCCACATCATTGATAAGATTGAACAATAGCTCACTTGGGGTGATGGATGGTTTGATTACCCTTCGTAGCCATCCTCGATGGAACAACGTGCTACGTCTGTGTTGACCATCAGCCCTTTTGATACGGATGCCGTTTGCTGTAATACTTCCAATCCAACTTAGCTCGAGGTAGTCTTCATTACAGAATTGGTATTTGATAGTCTTGTTACCTAATTCCAAGGATAACCAATCCTCTCTCTCCGTTCTATAAACCAATGGATATTTGTGTCTGTAGATGCCGGAGAATTCATCCCAAGGTAATCTGCGGTAATCATTAATCATCTGTTGGTCAAGGTCAATGTCTTCCTCATCATCAGACCTTCCATTTTTGTTCCATTCTGATATTAAATGTGTGTTCTCTTGGTGGTTTGTTTGCCCTAAATCAGATTGAGACAAAAGTGTAAGAATCCTATCCTTAATCTCTTTTCTTTTAACCTTATCCAAAGACTTATACTCACAGTTAATCCTAAGATAGTTAAGATAACCTTCATTTGAGACTTGAATGTCATCCAATGAGTAGATACTGTTAGTCAAGCCATAATCAGATTTGATTTCATCAGAGTGGATATAAGTTCCATTGAAGTACTGACAGCAACTAAGTCCACACTTGTCTTCAATCTTTTCTTGGGTATTCTCTTCTATCATCTTGTACAGATTGGATGCACAGTAACGGAAGTAGTACTTGTCTTGGATGAGACTGTTAAAGACGTAGATTAGTCTGAATCGAGAGTCAAGTTGCCCATCTCCATTCTTGTCCTTCTGTAGATGTGACAGAGAAGTGTACCAAAGAGTTGGTTTCAGTCTGAGTCTGTCAACGAACTCTTGTGGAGTGTACTTAGTGTTGTCTATGTCCACACCAATGAAGTATGAGCCTTGGAAGAACTGACCGCACTTGCCTTCCATCGTGAAGTAGCCATCCTTGCGAAGATAGGTAGTCTGTGGAGGTGGTGTGGTGAAATTGCCAAAGAGAGGGCAGAATGTGTGTCCTTCAAGAGACAAATCCAAGAGTGAAGAAGGAGTTACTGTCTGTACTTTGAAACAGAGTTTGGCCTTCAGTCCACATTCCTTTCTCGCCTTTCTGCCTTCTTCTCCACTAATGATGGCGGCAGAGGTTTGCTGTTTGCTGACATAAATATCCTTGGATACGGATACCATAAATTGAGACTCGCTACTAACCATCATATACCTAACTCCCTTCCTAAGATATGGTTTAGAGTGGTTAAATTTGTGATGAGTCCTTTCCTTGAAAGTCCAACATCTTGAAATAAAATTTTCTTCATCTTAAATAAAATGAATTAGGGTCTCCGACCATTTGATTTTGTTTGTTTCAATACGTCAAAGAACCCTTTGATTATTATATCAAGAAGATTGGGAGTTTCTTAAATCAACACTAATAATGTATGGAAGATGGTACCAGAAAGTAATCTATAACAATAACTAAAGTTTACGAACTCAAGCAAATTTCAATAAAAATCGCTAAAAAATAGGATATTGTGCTGGAGTACTGACACGACAATGGATTATTTTGATTACCTTTGCACTTGATATAAACGTCCCCTATGAACGTCCCCTAAAGGGTCTTGAATGATGGTCAACAGATTGATTATCTGAGATGAATGATAATAGAGTGGGAGTAATCGGAATACCGATAAACAGCCACTCAAATAAAGATGAGTTAATTTAAACTCAATAAGTTAGGGGATTCGTTGACGTAATAGCTTGATTGTCAACAAATCCCCTTTCTTGTACATTTTATCCAAAACCGTCCCCGATTTCGTCCCTGCTTATCCCCGATAGGATAGCTATCCGATAGAGTTGAAATCCAATAGCTTGGCAATCTGTTCGGGGGTTGCCTTTACATATTTGTAGAACGTGCGTTCATTGGTATGACCTGTCAGCTGCATAATGGTATACATTTCACAAATGCCTTCCAAATGAATTTCTTTCCGTTGAGGGATGGAGTTATGTCTATATCAAATTTGTACATGTCACTTGCTTATTAGAACAATCCCCACTCGGCAAATTTCTCGAATCCGCCAATTCTCGTGATGTAGTTACGAGCGATTTCCACTATTTCACGATAAGGTTTACCATCTATCTCTGTGTCACCGATGGCACAGAATAACTCCACAGGCTTGCCTGTTTTTTGAGCTTTCAAGAAAGCGTAGATATTGACGGAAACATCTGCCTTGGAAAGGTCCTTTCCCATTAGACCGCCACCCGAAACTGATTGCGCCATATCACTGCCCAACTTTCTGTTTGTTGCACCCGAATCGACATCTGTTCCGCCACTCCAATCTCCAAGAGGATTAATGACTGCGGTAGGATAGAGCTTCTTTAAATCCTCAGTCTTGGCGTTGCTTTGACAGATAATCAACTTACCATTGCCTAATACATACTTACCATCTGAAGGATAACGCTCATAGATGTCATGGGCTATTTTGCTGAGGGTACGCTCCTCCTCTGTGAGTGGAACGCCTCGGAAAATACCATTGTCGCCACAGCGGATTTCTCCGTCTTGGTTGCTTGCAAGTATTGGGTCTTGAGCTACCATTACGAGAGATACTTTTAAGTCTCTACGCTTAGTAATACGGCTAACAATAGCTTCAGCCTCAGCGTCTGAAATGTTCACACTACTCTCAATAATGAGATTTGCAACACCATGTCCGAGCAATACTTCAACTGCTATTTTCGGATTCTCTTCTTTCTTGTACGCAAGGTCAACCAATGCCCCTGCAATTCTGTCTGCAACCTTGTCCGGATGCGAAGGATTTACTTTTTCAATCATTGTTCTTACTCTTAAATGTTATTCTTTTTGTTCATGTAACTTTCTATCGTATCGTAACTAATACCTTCTGAAAGGTATTTGTTGATTAACTCATACTTTTTAGTACTTACCCTAAACTCCAACTCTCTTATTTGCTTATTCAGCAGCGTTAACGTGTGCTGATAAGCGATGTTATCCATGCCACCGCTTTTCAGTTCTGCCTTCAATGCTCGCTTACGCATCTTGATAGCGTTGATTTGAGCCTCACACTCCTCTCTGAAGGATTGAAAAGTTGAAAAAGCCTCACTAATCTCAGCATCCTTGTACTTCATATAAGTATCTTTATACATAGAGTACCATTTATCGGATTCTTTGGTTAGTCGCTCTACTTTCTTTTTCAATTCGTTTATCTCAGACAGCATAAAGCGTTCCTTAATTTCAGATGAATAGTCCCAACTTTCATCATCCTCAGCGTGCAGGATGTCAAGTACCTGTTCAAGTGTGTAGGCTTGATAGATGTGCTTTGCCTCGTCATAACGTGTATTGATAGCAGTGAATGGTCGCCAATGGCTTATAAATGAAGAAACTTGTACCGGTTCTGTCCTGCCATCCTCGTAAACCTCGGCACAGTGGTTCGCACCGCTTAACGGACTGCCTGCCAAGTGAAATACAAGGCTTCTTCGGTTCTCTTTATCTACTCGTAAAGCCATAGAACATTCATTCCACCATTCCAAGTATATGCCCAATGTTGGAGCATTGAATCCCGAAGTACCTGTGTAGGCGAGCCCGTTTTGTACAGCTACAGGAGCAAGAAACATTCTACTGTCACGCATGATGCGCTCTTGATGCGCCAAAAGGTAGAAAGCGTTATCCGTGAAGAGCTTCTTCTGTCGTTCAAATTCTTCTGATGTTCGTGGTTGTGGCTTACAAGGCTTGTTGCCTAAACTCAAATATGTACCTGTTGCATCCAATTTCATCTTATCGGGTACAAAGTCGCCTTGATGTGATTCTTTTGGGATACACTCAAGTACAGCACCATTCATTAATGTGATGCTGTTCTTTGGTTGTTCTGTGTTACTATGTGTCATGTTCTAATCTATTTAATGTATGAATGAAATACGTTTGCCTAAAATGTGAATATCTTTCGCCTCCAAGAGGTTGTAGTCTATTGGTGGTTCTACGCCTTGTATAAGACAATCACGGCAAATCATGAGAATCTTGCCTAAGTTGTTTTGACCGACAAACGTTCCAATGCCATTGACTTTGCAAGTCTCACTGTTTACCAAACGCTTCAAAGCAGCCTTGGATATGTTTGGATAGTCAGCCTTAGCCTGTTTGATGGTTTCCTTTTCAACCTCTGCTCTTCTTGCAGCCAACTCAAAGTTGGTGCATCCCCAAACTTCCTTTGTGTCGCAATGTTGTATGGTTGTGTCCTCGATAATGATAGCGTCATTTGGTAGTTGCAAGAGCATCTTGGCAAAATCCGCATTATCCTTGCACTTCTGCCATACTACGTAAAGCATCCACTGTATGCGAAATGTCGAGAAGTCACTACGGATGAATCTCTTGTATTTGTTCTTGACAAAGCGTTTGGCTGCAAAGCCGCTTGTCTGTCGGTGCATTTCCTCCTGTATAGCCCGATGTTCGTCAGATGAGTCCGAAAACTCGCCACACAAATAAAGCGTCTCACTATCATGCCAAGTCGCACCACCGAATGAAAACGGATAGCCACCTGCCATATTACTGAGACGCACGTTAATGCCATTCACCATGTCAGAAGTCTTGGAGAACGACAAACAGTTAAAGTGTGAAGCGTTGATGTACTCCACACGACCTAAGATGATTTCTAATGTTTTTGATGTTGCCATAAAATTTTAATTTAAAGATGAATAATCAAGCCTTAAACTCACATCTATTTTACCACCGTGGCAATGGCTAATCTGCTCGGTTGGTTCTGTATTTAAACAGTCTCTTGATGCTTGTCAATAAATAAAAGAACAACTCCCCATTTTGGAAAGTGAGTGCAAAATTACAGTCTTATTTTGAAAAAGACGAAAAAACTATGCTAAGAATAGTTAACGATGAATAGTTTTGAATTTTGCTAAATAGTATTTGTGCTTATCAAATGATTTAGATATTGGGTCTTGTTATAAACCATCCTGATAGGTTCTGGATAGAGTTTCTTCGACTTATGGGTAGTCAGTTTTATGATGAAATCGCCACAGATTCCTGTACTTGGATAAAAGTCTAGACTATGGTTAACGACCTCGTATCTCATATTGTCTTTGGGACGACTTATCCAATATGCACCGGCTTTGTGAAAGCGAAACAAAGCTATGAAATCAACGTATGCTTTGTCCATCATATAGAACGCAAATGGTTCAGGCACAATCTCATCCAATTCATTGCTGTCATGCCATTTTCCATCTGTAATATGGATATTTGCCGGAATGCTTCCACGAAGATCCAGCAGTGTGTGCTTTTTGACTGCGCCTTTGCTATACTTGCCCAATGCCCATGCAGCCAGAACAATGCTTGTTGAGATAGTTGTGGAGTCAAGCGCATAGAGGACATTGTCTATCGTTATCTCAGCAACCTTTGTGTTTGAATACATTGGTCGGACAATACCGATTAGATACATGCCAAGTCCTTCGTAGATGCGATAGTCCCTTTTCTCATTAGCACGACATAAATTGGATTGATTAACGGACTTGCGAATTCCAAGATGGTATATGCTACTTCCATGAGCCTCTAGGCACAGACAAATATCACGGATGGATACTCAACCAGTAATCTGACCAAATAGCAGATGGAGCAACTGGTTATAGCAGGATAAATCTTTTGCATGCCAGTCACCTTTATACTTCTTCACCAACTTGTCAAATTGGTAGCGAGGTATGAAGTCGATGACTTGAGCAAAGATATATTTGCCGATGTTCATAGTCTTGCAGTTTTGGCTGCAAAATTACTCAATCAATTTCAAATCAAAAAAAACAAAGAACGCTTGTAAATGATTAAATATCAAATATATAACTATAGTTAAGCGATTAATATCGCATCACTAGTAAATCATAATTAATTACTTTAAATTTGTTCTTTTTATATTGTCTATAATTTCTTTCAATGTAATAGCTTCTATACCTTCAGCCTCTTTGGATAATTCTTGTTGTGTAACGGCAAGAGTATGTGCTCGACAGAGAAAGCCATCTACTTGAGCATTGCCTTGTTTGTGGCAATGTACACATTTGTAGGATATGGATGTTGTTCCGCTCAACGGACTACCTGCAAAGCTGTATATGAAAGCCTTGTGACCACATACACAAGGATGTGTCAGCCACTTGTCTTCATTTGTCCAAAGCCTCAGCATCGTGCCAATATAGATTGGCAGCTGTACCATATATACTTTAAGTGGTATTGCAGCCATCGCCCAATCTTTATGAGTAAGGATTTCTTCTCTGTGCTTATATAGCAATTCTATGTTGTCTCGATAAGGAGACCATATCTTTTCAATTTTCCTTTCCTCCTCTCTTTGCTTGGCTAATGATGCAACTGTATCATACACATTCTTGAGGCTTAGATGCTCAAAGTCACGTGCAACCTTGCTGTATCGGCAACAATGTTCGTCTAAGCTACGTGTTCTGTCTGCATAGTCGCTGAGAAAAGAAAACTCTTTGACTTCGCCCGACATAGTTACAGTGATGAAACCTTTTGAACAAGATGATGATACAGCAATTATATAATATGTTACACCTTCATTCTTGAGAGTAGCCATTTGGGGCATATGCTTCCACCATTCCAACAATCCTCCTAACGTATAGATACAATCTCCGTTTAGATAAACAGGAGCTAAGAACATACGGCTATTGTCAAAGATGGTATCTTGATGCTCGTAAAAGAAATTAGCATGTTCACAAAAATATCTTATCGTATTGTTGTTTCTATGCTTTTGGCCTCCAAAGAGTTTAAGTACTTTTCCGTTTACCAATGTTATAGAATCAAATGTTTTCATACTTCTATACTTTTAGTTTGACATTGATGTTTTATCTGTTGGAAACGAAAGCCGTCTCCCCAAGATGTATATGTTTGAACGATTAAGAAGAGCATAGTCTATTGGTGGTTCTACGCCTTGTATAAGACAGTCACGGCAAATCATTAGTATCTTTCCTAAGTTGTTTTGTCCTGTGAATATCCCGATATTGTTAATCTTACCTGTTTCCTGTGCAACAAGTTCAATCAACGCCTTCTTTGAAATCTTTGGATTAGACACTTTAGCTTGCTCTACGACTTTGTTAGCTACTAAGTCACGATAAATAGTCAACTCATGGTTGCTACATCCCCATACCTCTTTACTTTCACAACGTTGTTTAGTTGTGTTTTCTATGATAACGGCATCTTGGGAGATTTGTGACAATAAACGAGCAAACTCAGCATTGCCTTTGCACTTCTGCCAAACCACAAACAGCATCCAATGTAGACGGAAATCGGCAAAATCTTGGCGGATAAAGTTCTTATACTTGGTCTTTACAAAAAGTTTGGATGCGAATCCACTTGTCTGATTGCGCATTTGTTCTTGAATTGTTTGATGTAGTGAGGAATTTTCAGAAAATTCGCCACATAGATACAACATTTCACTATCGTGCCATGTGAAACCTCTAAATTGAAAAGGATAGCCTTTCGCCATATTGGTAAAACGAACATTAATCCCATCAACAATGTCCGAAGCCTTTGAAAATGATATGCAATGGACTTGTGTGGCATCATAGCGTTCCACACGTCCAAGGCTATTGATAAGATTGCTGACTGAGCGACTTGAATCGCACAAGATTGAATATAATTCTTTCATAATCAGAAGTTTATTAGTGTTAAACTAATCGCATCTTTTTTACCACCGTGTTTCTGTTATCGGTTGGTGCTGAATCTAATCAGTCTCTTGATGCTTAAAAATGAATTGCTATGTCATGTTGTAAAGACATGTCCTTTTGATTCATCTTGTTTGTTGATGAATCGAGATAAATGCTTCTAAACTTGATTTGATTTTACAATAAAAGATTTTATTTAAAAGTTAGACTTTTCATGTCGTTGCTCCACCGTGGCTTCTTGTGCTCGGTTGGCATCACCTCAAAAGGCTACTCTTGACATTTTCAGCTGCAAAGTTAATATGTTGTTTTGGAAAAGACGAATATTTTAAGATAATATTTGTTAATAAATGGTTATGGGTAGCTATTTGCAAAAACAGCTACCCATAGAAAATAATACGATGATAGGCATATTCTCTGCCGATGACCTACGGTATAGCTACCCCTAATTGGATTATCTCGGATTTTACAATTACCACCTTTTTCTTGGCGCGGCTAATCATCACGTTGAGTCGATTTCGATTCAGTAGAAAGTTCATAGTTTGTCTATAAAATTCATCGTCTGTCACGCTAAAGCTGAGGATGACTAGATCTACGTCCTGTCCTTGAAGTCGTTCGACAGTATCAACGAGAGGTATGTCTGAATTCAATTTAGATCGGAGGGAAGTTCTTATCGCTAAGACTTGTCTTCTAAAAGGAGTAACGACCGCAATATCTTTTGCATCTATACCCAAGGATAGAGCGTGTTCGACAAGATTGGCAATGAAGTCTGCTTCCTCTGGATTTGAATCTTCCCAGGTATGAGTGGTAGAAACATCTATTGTCTCGATAGATGAGCCTGAGGATAGCAACTTTTTGATACGCTGATCGAGGTGCGGTCCTTGGATTTGCAAACTGCGATTTTTGGAAAAATCAGAAGCAATGATTTTCTCACCAAAAGGCTCGTAAAAGTTGCTGCTGACACATTGCGTAATATCCTCATTCATGCGATAGGTGACACGGAGTTTGCCTTCGAAGGAGGGATATAGATGTATGATGTGTGAAAAGATGGATACCGACAACTCGTCACTTTGTTGCTTTTCGTGGAAGATAGGCGGCATCTGCTTGTCATCACCGAAAAAGACGATGCTGCTAGCACCAAACACACCTAGTACGCTTGCCTCAACCAAAGTCAGTTGGCTCGCTTCATCGACAAAGATGATTGACGGGCGGAAGCTAGTATGCAATAAGCCTAGGTTGATGATGGCACTCTGTAGGGTCATGCCCACAACATCGGCAATTCGTCCTCTGTAAGCAGGTCGCTTTTTATAGGCGGCTTGATACTTGAAGTATTTCTCATAAATGCAAATAGATTTGTCCACATTATCAGACTTCAATTTGGAGCCAATCTTAGATATGGGGGCATTGGCACACATTTTACGTATCTTGTTCAGTGCATTGTTGACAGCGTGGTGAGTTTTGGCGATCACGACGACATTTTTTCTCCTTTTGGCAAACGTTCGTGCCAAAACTCCAAGAACATCGGTCTTGCCTGTACCCGGAGGTCCTTGAACACAATAAACAGACGGACATTGAAGTACCGCTTTGCAAATCTCCTGCTGCTCGTAGTTGAGGCGGGCGTAGCAGGAGTCAGAAGTTGGAACATCCAATGTCGTGAAACCTTCTTCGTCTGGCTCTTCGATATTTGCCAATAGTTTCAAGAAATATGCGCCGGGTAATCCAGACGCTATACCCTCAAGTAGATTGATGAGTGGGTCTAGCATCACTACGTTATTGACTGATATGCGGTAAGAGAGGGAGAGTGACAGTACGCCATCATATTGGATGGTCATTGACTCTAGTTCATTCTCAATGACAGAGACAATTAACTTTTGACCGTCGGATGACTCTAGAGTCACTTCGTCGCCTGGTCGCACCTTTGTATAGTTGACTTTGAATCCCAGCAGATATTCGTTGTCTTCATGACGGAGCACAGTGGCATCAACGATGAGAAGACCGTTGTCGATCTTCTCGTCGTCTGTCAATTGGCTGCTTGCGTCAATATCCTCTTGCAGAAACTGCTTCTGTTCCTTGAGATATGTCAGCAAGTGGTCGCGCATTTCTTCCAACTTAGAATATTTCGTCATGTTAGTAGTTCATGAACCGTTTGAAATAGTTTGACACTTTTGGGTCGCAGCTATACATGTAGCATCCCTTACGACCTCTTGTCAGCAGCACCTTGTAGATGTTGCGAATCAGTCGGTCGCCATTCTCATCTTTCTCTGTGAGGTTACGTTCCTTATTCAACTTCGGCAAGCAAACCAAGGCATCTTTTTTAGCATCGTACTTGATATCTGGACCTAGGATAACACCAACATAGTCGAACTCGAATCCCTGTGCCGAGTAGATGCATCCCACTTGGTTGATGCCTTGCGGATCTTTCGCCCAAAAGTCTGCGCTTCGAGCGTATTGGGATTTAAACTCCTTGGAAGGTTTAGCTTTCGTTTCCCAAGGCATGCTCCAGTCGCCTATCTGAATCTCTTTTTTGAGGTCACCATTTTCATCTGCCTTGCTCGACCAATCCCAACACCAGCCTGCCACAATACGAGCCGTAGTCTTAGGTTCTTTCTCTTGGTCGTTGAGCTTGCGGATTTCCTGTTCCAGTTCCTGAGGGGATTGGAAAATCTTAAAGTCGAAATCCTCTTTATCCAGTTTGAATTTCTTCTCGTTGGGTACTTCTTTATAGAGTACGTTGTCCACCCAAGCTACAAAACGGTCAGCTCCCACACATCTGAATTGTGTCGTAAGCTCGTGCGTATAGACATTGACTTTTGGCAAAGGATCCTTTGTGAGATACTTGAGGCCTTTTATCCGATCAATATTACGCTCTTCAGTTACGATTTTGCGCTCAATCTTTGCCATTTCTGCATCAGAATGATCACCATCCAAAGCTTGGCGATAGGCTTCTAGCTTTTTCTCTGCCTTAGGCTTTATCTTATTAGAGTACTCTGCTTTAAATTCTTTAATCTGCTTAATGTACTCACCTTGATAGTTCTCTGCAATTTTCTTAATTGCCTCGGAGTAACCAATCTCTTGATTCTTGACGGCTTGATGGTCATCAATGAAGAACACTGTCACCTTAGAGCAGTAGATGAGCGAGAGGGCTTGATTGAGTGGGCAATACACAGATTCCACTCCACACTTTTTCTTAAGCGATCCATCTGTTTGGTCGTTAGACTTTTCCTGAACACGATGTGCTTCATCGACAAGCAGGACATCTATTTGACTTTCTTTATAGCAAGCAGGGCGGAATTGGTAAGTCTTCTGTATCAAATCTTCTACTCCGCCAGTATGCTTCTTTCGGTTGCCGTTACTGCAATGGAGTGCCTCTGAAAGTTGCTTGGTGAGGGCTGTAGAACGAGTTGCATAATAAGCGTTACACTCCTTGCCGTTCTGCATAGCTTCTTTGTAAAGCTCAGAAAGAATCTTCAGTGCGATGACCGTCTTTCCTGTGCCTGGACCACCTTTTACGATGAAGACGCTCTTGTCGTTACTGTCAAGAGTCTTCTTCAAAACATTCCAAAACGTCTTGTATGCGTCGTCCTGGTCGCCGAGCAACACGAACGTGTTGTCATTTGGATCAATCATCATGTTGGCAGCAGCTTCAATCAAGGCCTTAGTTGGCTTAAGGTCTGTGCCCGCCAAACTCTTCGCAATGCCTTCACCCTGTCCGTTGCAGAGCAGATCGTGCAGATTCTGGCTCAGTTCTGCTGTCATATCCTTAGAGTAAATCGGACATCTCTCACGGAGTTCGGCAAACATATCATGGAACAAACCTTCCTTGCCTTTGCTCTCATAGTTGTAGCAATAAGCCAAGCTTGTCAACTCGTACTCCTCTTGGTCGAAGAGGTTGACAAAGTTGCGGAAGTGAATTTCGTATCTCTCTGCCTGCTCTGATGGGTGATCGACAATCTTGTCACTTCCACCAACGAAAACATTTACCCAGCGTTTTCCATAAGCAGAGGAAACTTCCACTTGATTACCCCACTGCTTTAGCTCAATCAGGATGACATTCTTTTTCCCATCCTTACCTGTGCCAAACAAAACGCAATCCACACGACCACCCACGGGTGCTGCATATTCGAAGGAAACATACACGTCGTCAGGATTTGGCAAATTGGCATCGCTCAACAATTTAGAGATGACTTTGGCGTTCTCTTCCCACGATTTTGTCTCGCTGTTGTACGTATCCAATAGGAACTTTCCACCCAATAGCATCTTTTCAATGTATTGGCCACGTTCAACATCCTTTTGAAACTCTGAAACTGTTGCCGTGTAATAGGCTTGTCTTAATTCTTTGGTTTTCATTTTCCTGTTGATAGTTAGTTACACAATATACGAATAGTGTTTACCATGTTTGATGGTGAACATAAATACCTCTAAACTTGATTTGATTTTCTTGCCATAAAAGATTTTATTTAAAAGTTACTATACTTTTCATGTCGTAGCTCCACCGTGGCTTCTTATGCTCGGTTGGCTTCACCTTGTTCACAAGGCTACTCTTGACATTTTCTATTGCAAAGTTAATATGTTTGTTGGAGAAAGACGAAAAAACTGTGCTAAGAATGGTTAATGTCTTGCAAAATTGAAATCAACGGTTACTGTTCCGTTGAAAGTGTAGGAATACTCGCCACCTGCCATTTTGAGGTTGTCGAATTTGAAAGTCATATCATCTTTGCTCTTGTCGATAGATACAACTTTGGCAGAACCGCTCTTGTAAGTAAGGGTAGTGTAGCAAGCATCGGATTCATCCAGTGCCATCAGCTCCAATGCCTTCTTAGAGAAATCATCACCTACTTTAGGCTCTGTTGAATCCGTGTAAGAGAATTGATAAAACCAACTGTCCTTAGTGTTACCAACTTGATTAAATACCCCTACAGTAAATTCACCTTTACCTGCTTCCGCATCGAAACTTCCCTCTTGAACAACATATGTGTCAAGTTCATAACTCTTACCATTGATTTGGATTGTGTTTGATGAAGAAGGATTATCATCATCATCGTCACTTCCGCAACTGATTAGTGCAAATGGCATCAAAGCGAGCAATGCCAACATCAACAACTTAAAATGCTTTTTCATTTTGCTTCATTTGACGCACCTTCAGCCCAAACAGTGTTGTTAGTAATTTGATGTTAGGGAGCATAAAAAGAAAAGTGAGGCTTTATTGCTCCTTTTCCCTCTGTGTGACGGCTTGGACTCCGTTGGTTTATGGAAAAAGGAGAATAAGCCCCACCTGTACGTATCTCGTTTTTGTATACGAATACACGCCAAGCAGAGGCATATTCTCACTACACTCCAATAAACCATTTTGCGAAAGTGTCCAAGTTTCACTCGTATAGGAATATAGCGAAATACGCTTCTCTAAATATGTCCGTCAATAAAGCCTATTTCGGCAATATGACACTGCAAAGATAACAATAAATGTTGAGACTAAAGAATTTCTCTTCATGAATTTGCTGTTTTGTGTTTGTATTTAGAACCCGTTGGCGGAATTAGATTAGTGCACACTTAATCCTAATGTCAGTTTGTATTAAATTGGGCACGCTGCTTGCCCAACTGGGGCAACGTGCTTGCCCATCATGGGCAACGTGCTTGCCCCAGTTGGGCAGATTTGCTGTCAGACGTCTGCCCAATAAGTTAATGTTGCAACACCCATATTCCTGTTTTCAGGATTCTGCCAACGCATACAATTCCTGTCGTCTGAATTCCTTTCATCTGATAATTCTTTTCATCTGACAATTCTCTTTTCATCAGCAAACCATCCAGACAATAGGCTGACA
>ENA-OQID01000280-OQID01000280.1-human-gut-metagenome-genome-assembly--contig:-NODE-280-length-30482-cov-3.341786_pt1 | contig 30482 bp, 41 predicted proteins | sample MGYA00242567_ERZ504727 | MGnify/ENA primary metagenome ERZ504727 (study PRJEB26092, sample SAMD00036215) | human gut metagenome | host: Homo sapiens | study: EMG produced TPA metagenomics assembly of...
TCATCCTGTACGGCATCCGGGGTTTCCTCAATGAATAGGAAATGCGGGTATTGAACAATCTTTGCCATATCACCACATATTTGAACGGTTGCGAATCTTCGGACGTGTGGCAAGCAAGTTTTCCTTGCCATATTCATTGCAAAGGGCGTTGTAATACATCTTCATCGCTTCAATGTTCCACGAAATAGACATTCCGCCCTCGGACACGTTTTGCATCGCGCCTTTCAGCACAACGGAAAAACGATTGTACACGGCGACATCGCATTGTTCCGCGGATGCCGGGGCATCTGCATCAATGCCACCTTTCAACATGATGATTTCGATGTCATCATCCGAAAGATTCATGCCGTTCAACGATTTGGTCAAATATTCCTTGTTTGTCATATCCACTTGCATTTAACGAACGCCGGGGCGGTTTCCTACGCTTAAACCGCCACCGCCCCATTGTTCAATGTTAGTTCTTGTTCCACGATGTCGCGTTCACTTGCATCAACACGGAACGTCCGGCAAGATTCCACGCGGGGAAAAGGTTCGCAATTCCCTCCGTTACCTCTTGAACGGGCGATTCATTGGAATACTTCTTGACAAGCGTATGTCCGTGCATAACCTTTTCGGCTACGCTTCCGGGCATTGCCTTTGCGTCAATTGGCTTCTTCCAATAAGTGTTGCCAAGAACCTTGCTTTCGCTGAACAACATCACGTCATCCTCAAACGGATTTTCCGTCACGCGTGAACCGTCCGCAAGTTCAAGCGTGATGTCTTGGTCAATCACGATGATTTGCAAACCGCGATAAAGTTCTTTCTTCTTGGCAAGGTACGCATTGACCGTTGCAAGGTCGGGCGCATCCTGTGAACCGACAACGTTCTGAACGAATGACGCACACTTCTTGTAAACTTCCTCTTGGGATGCGAACTTCTCGAATGTGTCAACGTTCATAAAAAGGAACTTGTAAGTTGCACCATAGAGTTTCTTGCCCAACTTCAAGGCTTTTGGAATGTCCACGGTCAAAGGCTTTGCGCCTGTGCCTGTTGAATATGAAACGGAAACGCCGATTTTCTGCTCCGCCGGGATAAGATAATCAACGTCATATTCGGTGACGATTGCCGCGTTGTTTGAATTGGTGAATGTCACCTTGCCAAGTGAAATTTGCTTCAATGCAATCCATTCTGCACGGGCGGCAACGCCATCCCAACAAAACTTGGTATCTTCCGCCCAAAACTCCACAAGTGCTTTCAAGTCGGGGTTGTTTGACGACATGGCAACCATGATGTCATATTCGGTCAATTCATCCTCGTTCTTCTCGCGCGAAATGGTAATCTTGGGTATGTCACCTTGGATGCGTGAAATGGCTTCACGGGTCTTGCGTGGAATTGTCGCGCCACGACTAACAAGGTCGGCGGCAATCTTCAAGCCCGATTGTGCTTCCAGCATCTTCCACGTCAAGAAATTGGTTTCCTTGAGTGGGAAAAGGGTTGGATAATAATAGTCTTTAAGGTCATAGGTACGAATAACCGCGCCCATGTCCTTTTCATTAAGTCCAACCATTAACGATTTCTGCATATCGAATACGTTTTAAGGGTTAAACATAAGAAACACACGCAATGGATGCCTTGATTGTGGCATTCACGATTGGCGCGTTGCTCTCTCTGACAACGGCGTGAACCCAAGCGGAAACGAAAAGGTTGCTTTCCTGCTTCACGTCCTCGTTGCTTCCGGCGATGGCGCACGGAACAACTTTCAAGGTCTTGTTTGCGCCGCTTGATTCAAACGCGCAAGTTCCAACCTTGACAATTGCGCCAAGCGTTGTGTCTACGGTGATAATGTCCTTGGTGGGATTGGACTTGTCAATGGCGGTGATGGTCTGACCATTGCAATCTGCGGTTGCAAAGCGGTCGCCAACCTTGAAATGATGACCTTTCGCAACCTCATAGGTCTTGGCGGCTGCATCCGCTTGGGTGATAACCTGTGCGGTCTTGCATACCTCAAACGCGCCATTCTTGCCCTTGCCAATTGGCGTTCCCTCAAACAATGACGAACCGCCAAGGTTGGCGACTGATACCGTCACGCCGCCGGGAATGTCCGCGATTCGGTGCAAAATGCACTTGACAACGCGGTTGTCCTTTGCTCTTTTAATTGTCAACGACATAATTTGCAATTTAATGGGTTAAACTTCTTTGCCCGATAACTCGTTGTTTTCGGGTTTAAGGCTTGCCACATAATCGGCAACGCCCTTGGAAATACCATCTTCGTTCTTCTGCGCGAACATGGGCTTTCCACTTGCGCCACCAAGGGCGGCATTCGCCACGTTTTGATTTGCGGTTTCGATGTCCGCCGCCTTGTCGTTCAAGTATTGCGTGAAATCATCATCGGTTGCGAATGACATACGGGCGAAATCTTTCAAGGTTTGTGCCTTGAATGTTTCATCCTTGCATCCGTTCAACTTCTCATTGAGTGCCGCAAGCCTTGTTTCGGCAATGTTCTTGGTTTCGTAACCGGACAATTTTTCTTCAAAGGGCTTCACGGCTGCTGCCACGGCTTCTTTGACAATTGCGGCAATGTCGTTCGGATTCTCGGTTGGCGGAATGCCGGGTTCACTCTGCTTCTCCTTGAAATCGTACTTCTTGCGCAAGTTGGTTTCAAACGTCTTGTTACTTTCGGACACCTCTTTGTCCACGTCTTTGCGATAATCCTTGATGAACTCGTTCACTTGCGCATCGGTGATTTTTTCAACAAGGGCTTTCGCTTCATCCTCGGTTGATGCCTGTAAAGCAAGAATGCCCGCCAACACATTCAATCCGTCTTTTCGCGCGCCTTGGAATTTCGCCACAAGTAACGCCAAAATTGTCTTTTTCATTGAACAAATACTTTTAGTTAAAAATCAAACACGTGCAAAGGTAGTGTGTTTTATAGTGAAACACACATGTTTTTCGGGCAAGATATGCCCAACTTATCAACAATTTTGCATTGCAAGTGCATTTTTTTCGCGAAAATGCTTGTTTTATTAAATATATTCACTACCTTTGCAATGTGTTTCATAGTGAAACACGCCCGCAAGGGTTCACAATTAAAAACTTTCGCAACAATGACAATGACATTAAACATCTACAAAGACGAATACAAGGCATCGCACCTTGATTATTTGCGCAAGACTTTCACCGTGGAAAGCGAAACATCAAAAGTTGTAACCATTTCCGGAACACAAACCGAACTTGAACGCGCCATGATGGGAATGTACACCAACGATGAACAATTCAAATCCCTGTTCCCGGCATTCATCACCGAACAAGAACGCATCGAAAACACCAAGAACGAAATGAAGCATATTGCCGATGAAATGCGCGACACACTTTTGCGAATCATCAATTACGGTGTTATTGGCAACGACTTCATGGAACTTCGTGAACTGTATTTCGCCAAATTTCAAAAACTCTAAATATTAACCGGGGCGGATTCCGGGTCGCCCCACAAATCCAAAGACAATGAAAGCAACAATGATACAAAACCCGAACGGAACACACCAATACATGTTTGAAGATAATGATGGTACAAACAAGGTTGTGAAAAAGGCATCCAAGCGCGTTTATAAATATATGCTCATAGGATTTGCAAAGGCGGACAAAGGCGCATGGCGTGATGGCACGGGTTGGTTCTTCATCGGAATGGGCAACAATGCCAAGTCAATCGTAAATTCGTGGAAAAGCCTTTATTCACATTGTGAACTTCAAGTAATCAATATTGAACAAGAATAAATAACCCGCCGGGGCATCGTCCCCGGCACAAATTCCGCAACAATGAAAAAGAATATCGAACAAGCCCTTGCGGCTTTCAGTTATGACGAACAACGCCGAATGCGTGATGTGATAACCGCCCTTGACAATGGCAAGGTGTATTCCGTTGAATTTTATTCCGATGGTTCGGGTGTATCGTTTGAATACTACCATCCGACCATCAACCACGGATGCCCCGGAACATTGGCATTATCGTTCCGCACGGAACAAGCAATGATAATTCTTGCCGGACACCGTTTGTGTTCGCACAAACTCCCAAAATGCTTTTGATGTATGGTTTGGAATGATAGATTGAAGAGATTAACGGATGATGCCATTAAATTCATTCAGAATGCCGAAAAATTGGCGTTGCGTATGGATGAAAGGGGATTTCATGTTGCTTTCTCCGGCGGCAAGGATTCACAAGTATTACTTGCCCTTGTGGAAATGTCCGGGTGTAAGCATCATGCAGAAATGCAAGTTACTTCCGTGGATTCGCCCAATCTCATGCGGTTTGTGCGGCAACATTACCCACAAGTAAAGTTGAACTTGCCAAAGCGGAATATGCGTGAACTTATCCTTGACAAAGGGATGCTTCCAACAAGGCAAGCCCGTTATTGCTGTGCGGAACTCAAAGAAAAAGCCGGGGCGGGATGTTGCACCGCTATTGGCATAAGGAAAGCGGAAAGCATCAATCGAGCCAAACGCCATGCGGTTGAAATCATAGGACAACGCATTGGTTATGACATAGTGGATGGAAAGTTGTATGAACAACAAGCAACATGGGGTGGGCAACTGTTTGACAACGAAAAGCAATGCAATGTGTATTGTGTCGGCGGCAAAGACAAAGTTACGGTTTCACCAATATTTGAATGGACTGATAAGGACATTTGGGATTTTATCAAGGGAAACAATATGCCATATTGTGATTTGTATGATAAGGGCTTTCATCGGATTGGCTGCTTATTCTGCCCTGTGGCTTCACCCAAAGAAAAGCAACGTGAATTATCCATGTTTCCCCGGTTTGCCGAAAAGGTTTACATCCGTGCCATCCATGAATTGATGGAACAAGGTAAGTATGACCAATTTGACAACCCCCAACAAGTATTCCATTGGTGGATTTCCAACCAAAATTCAAAAGAATGGTTGTTCAATCATAATCAACCAAAGTTATTTTAATTGTTATATTGAATAAGTTTATTATATTTGCAAATGAATACAATTGATTTCAATGGCATGGCAAGCAAATATGGCTTGGATGCTGCATTCGTGCAACAACTGCACGAAAAGGTTGTGGACAAGGAAAACTTTGCCCGCGCCGTGAAAATGTTTGCCGATGGCACATTGCCATTCGATGTTGCAACCGGGGATGCGCCCATCAATGTGGCATCCATCCGGCACGATGTCGCCGTGAATATGTGGAACGCCCGCAAGATTCGCGCCGAACGTGTCAAGGAACAAATGGAAATGCAACGCCGGATTGTGGAATATTACAACGGGTGCAAGCGCATGACAATGGCGCACGCCAACGATAAGCGCATCCGGGAAACGGTGTTCATCAAGGATGGCATCATCGTTGCATTCGGGCATTTTGAACCCAACCAAGGCGGCATCTATTCCGCCAACAACCCTGTAATGCCGGATTTTCGTTGGCAACCGCACGATGTGTTGGGTCGCTTGCGCAAGCTGGACAAAGGATTTTATCGCAAGGTCAAAAAGGCGGCGACCGCTTCACCGCGCGAATGGTTTGATTTCACGGGTTCAGCAATAAGAAATGAATAATATGGGGTTTGAATATGATTGCGCCGGGGCTATAATTTGCCCCATCCAACCACCAAAATTTGGTATCAATGGACAAAGAACGAAAGCAAGGTGTATTGGATGCCCACACGCTGCGTTTTGCACCACAAGAAATGACGTAATGGCGCGCATGGATGAAATAAGGCAAAGTATAACAAACGAAACCACAAAAGAATGAATGGCAATACGATATATCACGTTTCATTCGGTGACGATGACAACCATTATTTCGGTTCAATCGCCGCCATATATGACCATTTCACGCCGCATGAACTTGGCGTGTCTGCTTCAAGGTTGTGGAATTATGGCATCACGGAACAAAAGCCATACCGCAACAATAAGGTAATCATCCGCCGTGGGGTGCTTCAACGCAAGAAAACAAACCGCAAAAACCCAAATGCAAAATGAAAATAAAAGGAAAGACAATTTTCGATTTCTGCAAAGATGCTGAAACGCGAAAGGAAATAATTGGTGGCGATTACACCGAATCGTATTACAAAGGATTCCCGGATTCTACGAAATACGAACATCTGATGAAATATGCCATTCTTACAAATAACAAGGATTTGTTTGATTCCGCAAGTTCAATGTATGGCGTGGCAAAAAAAGATGCCGCAATCATTCAAAATGATGCGATAAAAACAGGCACAATAATTGATTAAACTTGGCAAAGGTGGAAAGGACATTGCTTCCTTACCACCTTTGTTGTTATATAACGTCATTATTTGCCAACCATTCATCAAGTACTTGTTCTTTGCTTTTAGTAACGTATTTTGTACCATTCCATGAATATGTTGCATCGGTACATTCAATCGTCTTGATAAGAGAGTTAAGGACGGATTTTTTCAATGGCTTGCCATGTTTGTCTTTGATTCCGCCTTTTGACAATCCATCAATCAAACCGTTTTTTTGGTCACAATACGGCTTTTCATAAAGATGTTCACGCACGGCATCCAAAACCTTTTTTGCATCAAGCCCCAATTTTTTGATGACATAATCGTAATTAGTGACCATCCGGTTGTAACCCGTTGACGCGCGCGATTGCATATATTGTGGATGTGGTGTCGCCGGACAACCAAGAATCTTGTAAAATTCCGGTAATGTCTTTCGCGCCACAAATTCGTTTGCAAGTTCCATGTATGAACGTTGCATATTCGTATTGCAAAAATTCGCACGCTGGAATACTCCACCAATCCATTGCGGCTTGTTTCTGTTGTGTGTAATTTCATGCCAAAGTGTTGCCATTGCATCCGCTTCAACATCGGTGATGTCGCCCCATTTGCCTTGCCCAATCTTTCCCAATGCGGACATAACCCCGCTTATTCGGTCTGCCTTTAATAACAAAAGTCCATTCATGTTTGTTGAGCCATTATTTCCCGGATTGGTTTCTACACGCAAATTCAAATCATCATGTTCAAACCATTTTTCCGTTAATCCGGCATTTATTTTTTTGAATGTATCATTTACTTCTGCATGGGTCGTATATGTTGTTTTTAATGCTGGATGTATCGCCGTTGATGATGAATTTGCAATTTTCTTCTTCAAGTCGTTCAACCTTTGCATTATCATTGCTTTCAGCGATGCCCATCCGCTTTTGTCATTTGTAACGGCTACAATATCGGCTTGCACATCACTTGAATCAACATTCATGGACGTTGCCGCCTTTATTGTGCGTTGTGCATCGTTCATATATGCCTTGTATTCGCGTTGTACTTCATCGCAACGCTTATCCAACACATCAAACGCCAACATGATTTTTGCCGACTTTCCGGATGCAATGGCAATATCAAGTTCCGTGACATCAACACCCCATTCCAAGCATCTTGAACGGATTGCAGCATTCTCGGATTCCATTCTTGATGCCGTACTTTGAATGTCTGAAATTGCCGTTTGTATTCCTGCGATGTTTTTTGACGCAACGGCGGAATCAAGCGTATGCAAACTTCCATTCAATCCCCATTTTTTCGCCATTGCCCGCGCCTGTGCAATTTGCGATTGGTATGCCGCAATTACATCCACATTGACCGTTGGCATTTCTATTTTCAAGCCCTTGTCAAGTCGCCCGTCAACAAAGTTGTCCCGGATGAAATATGGTGTTGATGACCATCCCTTTTGCGCTTCAATGTGTTGTTCCACCCATTCGGTGAACTCCTTTGGCATTTCGGAAACAACGTTCTTGGCTTGCAAATGCTTGTATTCCGTGCCATGCAACGCCGCTTTAAGGTCGCCAAGTTCGTTTGCATCGAATGTTTCTTCATCCATCAAGATTGGCGTGGCGTAACACATACATTGTGGATGCCACCCTTTGAATTTGAATGTCTTGGGGTAACGCCCAACCAACTTTGAACAAATATCGCACTTGCACAATGGTTCGTGGTTGCTCCGGTGAATCTCAAAACCAACAACGAAATCCAATTGTTGCCATCGTTGATAATCGCTTTCCCGGTACGCCATATTGATTTCCGACCGGGTAAGGCGCATTGCGTTCTTGTATGATGAACGATAAACGCCACGCCCCGGATGGAACGCCGCCGCACGTTTGGACAATACAAGGTTGCCCCGCTTGTCCCGGACGCGCCGGAAAAGGCGGTTCGGGTCGCGCAAGTTCTGCCGGACATCCCGCGAAAGTTCATCCGCGCTTCGTCCCTCGCCCAATCCCACGTCAAGGGCGTTTTCCAATTGGTCTTTGAATTGTCCAACGTATTTCCACACACGTTGCGAAAGGTTCATGCCATCCACCTTGCGACCTTGGAACGCTGCAAGGGCATCCAAGTTGCGGTCTTGCATCTTCTTCAAGCGAGCCTTGCTCAACTTGGATGTGTCCATGATGGATGAAATGAACCCGTCATTCTTGGCACAAGCGAAAAGCCATTGTTTCTTTGAACCGGATTCGATGACGGTTGTCACACGGGATGCCAATTGTTCCGTGATGCGCTGCATCTCCTTTTTCACGGATGGGTACATATCGAACGAAAAAGGCTTGTCGGGGTCAATCTTGCCGCGCGCTGCCGCCCTTGTGATTGCCGTTGTCGCCTTGTCATACAGGCTTTGCACGGCTTGAACATACGCGTCCGTTGTCCTGTAATGCCTTGCGTCCCATCCTTGAATGGAAAATCGTGTTGTTTTCTGCCTTTTTGCCATTACTTGTTGATGAAATAGCGACAACGCCAAAACCCATCATCCCCCGGATGACATTCGGCGCATTCGCAACAATATAAGTCGCCAAACACGCGCACCCAATGTTTGCAGTTGTCGCAAAGGTTCGTTTTACTCATTCTTTCTTGGTTTGAAATGTTCACATTGTAGGTCATTGAGGAACTTGCACCATCGCCCGTATTCCGTCTTGTGGTCTTGCTTGCAACGGCACAATATCAAATGCCCATCAATCGCCTTGGAATGCCAATCGTATGATTCCGCGCAATCCCGGCATCGGAATTGTGGCTTCTTCGCCTGTTCCTTTGCCGGGGTTCTTGTTGTTCTTGGATAACGTGGCATTACGCATCGCCCTCCAATTGCGGTTCACCGATGATGAATGAATTGTCGCGCGTGTCCTGTTCTTCCAACTTCTTCATGGTCTTTTCCGGATTCTTGGAAATACCCGCGCCGATGACGGATTCTTCTTGCGACACAACGGGTTTGTTGCCGTTTGCGGTCATCCAATAGTTCAAATCGTCAATGTCAGACGTAATCATGTAAGGAATGATTTGGGTTTCAATCATAATGGATTCGCACGCACCCGCCAATGATGTGTTCATTTGGGCGATATATGCCAAAAGCACGTTCACGCGGCGTTGCAAGTAATCATCGAATATTTCGCACTTGTCTTGCACTTTCAAATGCGCATCCATGAAAAGCAACTTCAAAGCCACACCCGAAATCGCGCCCAATCCCTTGACCGCATCAAAGGAAATGTCGGGCGTTTGCGTGATGGTGTAAATCAGTTTCAACAATGTGTCAATCTCCAACTTGACCGCTTCCGGTGCCTGCTGCCATGACACATATTGCATGGTTGCGCCATCTTCGCCCTCGATGACCGCGCCGGATTCGCCTTTCTGCGCCCATCCATAGATTTGTCCGGTCGTGAAAATCTTCGGGCTTGCGTGATAATCGTTCGTGTCTGCAAAGTTCGACAACAAGGTTTCCAATCTGTCAATCAACGCGTTCACATCCTCGGTTTCAAACTCCGGTTGATGTCCGTATATTACAGGAATTTTGTTGATGCCCGTCTTTTTTGGATAACCATCAACGCAATCAAATCCGTTCGCGCCGTTTATCCACAACCAATGTTCGGTGTCCGTGAACGTTTCAAAATAGTTCGTGACAACACCATCACGGGTTCGGGCAAAGGAACGTGAAAACGCCACCATGTCGCCCGTTTCATCGAAATATGGGTAAAGCGTATCACCATAGGCGGGCGAAAAGATGGTGCAACGCATTTTGAATTGCGATGGAAAGCCATATTTCGTGTTCGGGCTTTCAACCGGATACCAATATTCTGCGGCTTCCTTATATCCGAAAATGGAACGTCCAATCTTGCGATTCAACGACTTGCACTTCACGCCATACAAAATGCGGTCAAGGGCGCGCGCAACGGCTTCTTCCTGTTCGTTCTCCGGCGTTGAATTGTATGCCGGGGAATTGCCGAACACGAATGATACTGCACGTTTGATTATCAACTTTTGAATGGCAACGGCGACACGCGCCACGCGTACCGTCTTGAAATTGGTGCTTTCCCCATTGGTTGAAATAACCTTTTGCGCGGAATCCGCTTCATTGTCCGCCGAAACTTTAACGCGCTTATCCGGGCGCAATATCGGCGACATAATATCATGCAACTTCGGGTCAAGTGCTTTGTTCGCACTCTCCACATCGGGTTGTGGAATGAAACGGCAAGACTTCAATTCGGAAATCACATCGTTTGCCGTTGCTAACTTGAAAATTTCTTCTATTGTCATAAACTCAAAAATTTAAGATACACCAAATAATGCGGCAACATTCGTGCGCTTGCCGCCCTTGCGCTTTTCAATCGTCCCGGTCAATGCGTCCGGGGCATCATCGTGTTCATTCTGCCCGGCTTTAAGATAGCCACATATCGCCTTGGCGAAATCCGGGAAAAGGTGTTTCCATCCTTGGGGCATGAATGTAAGGTTTTGCACCATCGCCGAATTGGCGTAAATTCGCGTTTCCTTGTTTTCGGTTTGATGGAACGCCGTAAACTTGGTTTTTCCGTTTCCCATCAATCGGCATTCACGTTCCACGTTGTTCTTGTATATGCGTCCGCCGTTGTTTGCTTCCACGATGCAATCTGCCACACCATGTTTGCAAAGCATTTTGGCAAGGGCGGTTTGCGTGTACTCCACCGGGCGCGTGGTGTAAAGCACATCAACGATGTAATTGCCCACTTCCGTTTCATCGTACACAATGCCGCAAAGGTAGTCCGCGCCCGTGTCGGCGGTGTCCACATAACAACGGCGTTTGACGTATGACGTTGCCGGGCGCACAAGGTATTCAACGAATCCGGCTTCATACATCAATCCAGCGCGCGGTTGCGGGTCTTGTTGATACAGGGATTCAAACACTTGCGGATTGCGCTTCCGGATGGCTTGCAGCTTTTCAAGGTTGTGTCGTTCCGCCCATAATGGTTCACCCTCTTGTCTTGGGTCATATTCGGTCGGCGCGCCCTCCTTGATGGCTTGATACACAACGACAACCCATCCGTTCGGGTTGTCCTTGGCATCATAAACGCCTTGTTCGCGTAACAACTTGCCCGCAAGGTCATCTTCATGCCATCGGGTAAATACAATCAATTGGCGCGAATCGTTGTGCAAACGTGTTTCGGCAACGGTATCGTACCAATCGGATATGTTTTCACGGACAATGGGCGACCATGCCGTTTTCGCGTCCTTGTAAATGTCATCCATGATTAGGATGTCCACGGGTTCACCTGTCAACGCACCACCAACGCCCACCGTCTTGAATCCGCCAACATGGTTCACAATCTCGCATTCTTCGGTTGTGCGGATGTAACCACGTCCGGAATCATCGGCAAAACTGGATTGACCAAGCGTTGTTTCCGGGAATATGGCGTGATATTCCGGCGTGTCAATCACACGTTGGATTTCGCGGTTGAATTTCTTTGCTTTGGTTGCCGAATAGGAAACGACCGCCAAGCGCAAGTCCGGGTTGCGCCCTAACAGGTACGCGGGCAAACGGCGCGTTGAACCCTCGGATTTTCCATGCTGCGGCGGCATGAACACCATCAACTTTTTCACGCCACCATCCGCAAACTTGGATAAGACGTGATAATATCGGCGATGGAAATCAGCCGGGCGGAATGTTGGCATCGTGGCAAGTGTGAAGCGCAACAAATCGGAACGACTTTCACGATAAAGTCGTTCTTGCATCGCTTGGATAAGTCGTATTCGTTCGCTTCTTGTCGCTGCCATTACTCCAATTTCCTTTTCAGTTCTTCGATTGTGCTTGCCAATTCCTCATCGGTCTTGCCCGCAAACAAATCCTTTCCATCTTTCCCGGTCACTTCCGTTGATTGCTTGTTCTTCCAATGTTCCGGGTCGCCATTGGTCAACGTGAATATGATTGCCGCCGTGTCCGCTTGGATGTGCTTCTTTGTGTTCGTCTGCTCCTTGATAATCGGTTTCGGGTTGCCTTTCTCGTCTTTCACCTTGCCGGGAACGGTGACAACCTTTGTTTCCGTAACGTCATACCCTTGTATCTTCTTCAACAATGATTTCTTTGCTTCTTGCACAAAGAATTGCATCCGTTCATCCTTGGCATCCACAATCATTTGCCCAAACTCCGGATGTTCTTCTTTCCATTGATGGAATGTCTTTGGTGTTATTCCCACTTGGCGGCAAATCTCGGCGATGGTGTATGTGTCCGACTTGATAAGCCCGACAATTTTGTCAACAATCTTTTTTCCGTACTTTGCCATAATTGCCTTTTTTAGTTGATTTTTATCACTTTAATCACTCTTTCAGTTCGACCATAAAGCCACGGTCTTGCAGTTCGCTAAACAACAACGACAACTTTGTGACATCGCCACACTCAACAATCAACCGGGTTGATATTTCCTTTTTCCCCGATGATTCTTCTTGTTCGGGTTCTTCTTGCACGGAAACATCAACGCCCCATTCTTGCGGTTCAAAACCCCATTGTTGTGAAACTTCTTCAATCAAGGATTCATCCCATGCAAGGTTAGCTTTGCTTGTGGCGTTATCTGCAAGCGCAAGTTCACGTCCCTTGGCGGAATCAAGGTCAATGTCTTTTCGCTTGACCGCGACAAGCTGGTTTCCGTCAACCTCCACCACCAAAACATCGGTGAATCCAATGTCGGCGGCTTTCTCTGCGGTCTTGTTTCCGGCGATGATGCGGTTATTCTTGTCAATAACGATGGAACGTGCCAATCCGAATTTGCGCAATGATTCATCCATCAATCGGTCGCCATATTCCGTTCCCTTGTTGAAATTCTTGTTGTCCGGCACAAGACTTTCGATGTTGGTTTCAATGATTTTCGTCATAGCTGAATGAATAAGCGCAACAACATCATAACAGGAACGGAAACGCACGCGCCGGACGCTGCGCCCATCGCGGTGAATACGAAATCCATCAATTCAACCGTTCCATGTCCCTTTGAATCCCACCATTCCTTGATTGCTCCGGCAATACATCCGGCGATGAATCCAATCAACGCGCCCCATGCCAAACCAACGTAAAAGGCGGAAATAACGCCCACAATCAAACCGATTGTCATTCCAACTTTGTAATGCTTGCGCTTGTCGGGCATTTTGGCGGCTTCTGCAAGGCTTTTGCACGCTTTCGCGATAACTTCACCAACTGAAATAAAAGACGCCCTCAAATGGGCTAAAAACGGCGTTTTCTGAAAAACACGTTCCCCGGCAACGAAAACGGGCGGTTGTGTCTTTCCGGACATTACGCCCAACCAAACCTTGCCGCCGAACAAGATGTTGATTCTTTCCTTGATTGATGGCTTCCAACATGACACACATTGTTTGCCATCACACCAAACGGGCAACGTGCCACACTCCGAATCCGACAATGTGCCGGGCTTCTGCAAAACCTTTGTGGATTGCTTGAAATTTATTGGTTTCATATATGTAACTTTTTGATATTATGCAAATGCAATGCAAAGATAAAGGGCGTTTCACTATAAAACACCCTTTATCGAATTAAGTTATCAAAAAGTTATCCACTTATGCTTTCATGCGGACGGGCAATCCGGCATAACTCCACGCAAGCAACGCGGCATCGCGTGCGTCTTGATTCGTTCTTCCCATGATTCCCGTGAATGATGCAAGTTCCTCATGTGTTATCTTGCGGTCTTTGCCTTTCCAACACTTCAACAACGGGATGTGTGGCAAGACTTCGATTCCCCAATGTTCGCACATTTCGATGATTTTGCGCCCGGTTTCATGGTTCGCGCCGACATCCTTTGCAATCTTTTCCGCCTGTTTGCCTTGTGCGGCATGGAAACAAGACTTCTTGTTCATCCACCCGGCTTCAACGACCACAATCAAGGATTCGCCCGTTTCATCCCTTTTCGCTTTCGCGTGCTGCAAGTATTCAAGCAACAAAGGGAATGAAAGGTTTGTCACCTCCAATTGTCTTGTCTTGACTTTGAGGAACGCCACGCCGGACTTTTCCTTGTCCGGGTCAATGGCGATGACGTTTTCATGCTTCATCGTCTTTGGCGTTGTTGCTGGATTCATCCGGCTTGGCATCGGCGAATGTTTCCAACGTTTTCTTGAACTCAATGGCACGACGCAAAGACTTGAACGATTTCACATCGTGCCAAAAGCAAAACGAACCTTTCACTTGCACCTTGTAGTTGGTTATAACCTCCAAGGGCTGCACCATCGCGAAATCCGGCATTGTGTCGCCCAATCCGTTTTGCGGAAATGCAACTTGCGTGTTGATTTCTTCCTTGATGATGCGATATTCATACATTGGTTGCATAATTCTTGGCTTTAATATGGGCAATTGTCGTTTGATGTGAACGGGTCATTGTTGCCGTTTCCGTGCTGCTGGGCGTTGCCCTTGATGTCGCAAAGTTGGATTTCACTTGCATTGCAGTTCACGGCGGTTTGCCAATGCCTGTTTTTGTCTTGGTATTGTTTCAACGCCATGCGACCGCGGACAAACACTTTCGCACCACGTTTGAGGTGTGGCGTTAAACCGCCGCCATCGCCGTACCAAAGCACGGACACCCACGTTGTTGATTCAACCGTTGTGCCATTGGCATCCTTGCGGCGTTCCGAATGTGCGACATTGAAAGCAACATACTTCTTGCCGCTGAAATCCTTAATTTCGGCATCATTGCCGATGTTTCCGATTACTTCAATTTGTAACATAACAATTTAATTTTAAGGGTTAAAAATATACTTTTTCAAAATCATTCCACGTTTCGCCATCATACGTTACTTGTTGCGCGGTCTTATCCACGATTGCAACGATTTCGGCGCGGTCAATTCGCAAGGCTTCATAATCCTTGGTTTCAACCGTTGTGCGTTCCCCGGTCATTGGGTTTTCGGTTATGACGATATACCGCATAAGCAATGCTTTTGTTGTGCATTTACATTGCACTTGGTTAATACGCCTTACCGTGTTTCGGCGGTCGCGTTGCGTTATACTTCATCTTCTCGTCAATGTGCCAATCCAAATCAACGTTGATGGACTTCGCCCATTTTGTGACGTACTCCAAACCGAATTGGATGCGCTTTTCAATGCCGATGATGTCACGGCACAAACCTTTGGTCAAGGCAAATGCGTTTTCCGTGAACGTGAACTTGTCAAACGCGCGATGATACTTGCAAGGATTCATTTTGTCAAAATCCACGCCCAACGCTCCGGCAAGGTCGCCAAGACGAATGGCAACGTCCGCCATTTCATCTTCCAAGGTGTCCTTGATGAATGACGTGAACGGCGCGCAACCTCCCAATAATGGTTCATTGTAGGCTTCAAGGTTGGCGCGCTTCCCGGCTCGATGCGCTTCAACCATTTCGCCAATCTCCGAAACGACAAGCATCAAATAATGCTCGTTGCTCTCTCGCTTTTCCCAAAATCCGTGCTTCACGGCGTTGGCATGGGATTCTTTTGCCAATTTGTTGAAATTCATGTTTTCAAAATTTATTGTGTTAAACTTACCCGGTTATTTCAAAATCAATCTCGTTGATGTTCTTTTCAAGGACTTTCAAGCACGCCTTAATGTTGGTGTCACATTCGATGACTTGGTTTCCGCAATACGCATCCAAACAGGTTTCCAACTTATCCATGTATGGGTTTTTGATGCTTTGGGCAAATCCCATCTTGGCTTCAATTATCTTGTCCATGCGCTTGTTGTGGTCAACAAGGAAACGGCACATAAGGACACCAAGAAACGCATCCGTTTTCATGTCCTTGTAGATGTCGTCCGGAAATTGCTTCTTATACTGACCATTCACACAATACCAAAATATCGTGAAATCGCTTGTGTACTCCTTGAAAAATTCTTCCGTCTGCTTCTCTATACGCTGGATGTGTCTTGCATCCAAATCCTTTTTCAAAGAATCAACGTATTCTTGGCGGACGTGCTTCACGGCGCGTGACAACTTGACGGTTTCCGGAATCTTGTGTTCGGCGCAATATTTCATCACCTTTTCTGCATACACCCACGCCAAATGCGAAATGACCAATGGCACGAACGCAATCATCATGTTTTCGTTGAACGTGAATGTTTTCATCATCCAATCGGTATCATGGCGCACACTCTCCTTGAATTGCTTTTCGGTCATCATCGGCGACAAACCATTGATATTGTTCATAATCTCCTTTTCAAAGATGGTGTCATACATCCGTTTTTCCGCCGCTTTCAGTTCTTCCGGCGTTGGCTTGTGTTCCGATGCTGCCATTGGCTTTTCTTCGTGTCCGTGTTCAATTTCCGGGGCTTGTTCAATTTTATTGAACACGGTTGTTTCATTGAACATGGATTCACCCTTTGAGAAATCAAGGATTTCATCGCCCGGCGCGGATTCCTGTTCCTTTGGCTTGATGAAAGGGCAAGTCTTGGCGTTGTGGCACGCGTTGAATGACCTTTCGTTGATTTCCATGTCCCCGGTTGCTTGCGCTTCCATGTCGCGTTGCAATGCGCATTTGTATTTCGGGCATCTGCCAAGCTGGGTGTTGTACCATACCGCCTTGGCGCACCTCATGCAATTGTCTTGTTGCCAATATGACATCTTTATGTCGTTGGCGAATATCCTTTCATTTGTTGTTTTCATGTTAGAACAATTTGGGGTTTGTACGTTCTTCCAATATTTTGTTTACTCGTTCAATTTCTGCATCAACACGCTTTTCCAACGTCTTTGATTGTTCCAAGGACGATTTGGAACGTGTCTTGAAATACTCTTTTTGCATCGTCCGCATCCGCGAAACAAGGTCAAAAAATGCTTTTGCATCCATATCAAATTGCGATTTTATAATTCTTGCCCTTTAACGATGGGCGTTTGCTTTCGATGAACTTCATCAAGTCGTCAAGTTCGATTGGGAACAATGGACAAAACTTGTATTTCAACGTGCAAACAAATCGGTCATTCAACATGACATCAAGAAATAAAGTTTTCATTGTTGCGAAAGATGTTCTAAATGTTAATGTCCGTCACGATGTCAAACACCGCCTTTGTCAATTCGATGTCATACATTGCATTGTGCAACGAATCACCATCCACTTGCACGCCAAGCGTTGCCGCAACCGTTGACAACTTGAAATTCTCCATTTCCGTGCGCTTGTTTGCAAGATACACGGTCGCAAGAACCATCACGTCCATTGAATTTGCCCAAAACCATGAACCAAAGAACTTGTCGTTGTTCTGCAAGAAAAATCCGCGCAAGAATTGATTGTCGAATGCGGCGTTGTTGTACCCAACCAAAAAGAACTTGTCCTTTGAATTGTACTTGTCAACGTACTTGCCAAGCATTGCGACAAATTGACGGTACACCGTACCCATCGCCGGATATTTCGCGATTTGTTCACGGGTAACACCCGCAACCGCCAAGGCTTCATCCTCAATAGCTGCTTTCGGGTTTGGCTGGACGTGGAAATCAAACGATTCTTTCACGATTCCGTCAATTACGACTTGACCGGAAATTTGATGGATTCCGTTTCTTCCGGGGTTTGTTCCTGTTGTTTCAAGGTCGAAAAATAATAACTTCATAATTTTATATTTATTAGAATAAACTTTGTTGAATAGGGCGGCTCAAAACCTTTTCTTGTGCCGCCTTGAAAAAGTCCTTTTTGATTTCAAATCCGTATGCGCGCCGCCCAAGTTCCATTGCGGCAAATAGCGTTGAACCACTTCCGGCGCATGGGTCAATCACTACATCGCCGGGGTCTGTGAAAATCCTTATCAGATATTCAAGCAATGGCACGGGCTTTTGTGTCGGGTGTATCTTCGGGGTTCTATTGTCACGCATCCAATCTATGCAATTGAACACCATACCCCCCCAACGGCATCATTGTTGAACTTGGGTAACTTGTCACGGTAAAGCAAAACGCCATATTCACAATTACCCACAATCTTCATGTTCGCTTTAAGGACTTGTGCCGAAAAGTTCTTTCTAAATACAAGATTGATGTAATGGTTGAACCCATACCGCTTGCCAAGTTCAATGTATTTGAATTGTTGCTCAAACTCACAAAACACAATCATGCAAGGGGACTTGCCGGATTCCTTGGGTTCTTTCACAAGCATTTGCGAACAAAAGTGCATAAATTCAGCCGGGCGAAAATCCTTGTCGGTGTCGAAAAACTCCTTTCCGGCTTTGTCCGATTCCCCATTCTTGTTGTCACCGTCAACATACCACGATGGATTGCTGGCGTATGCGTTCTTTCCAAGGTTATATGGCGGGTCGGCAATAATCAATTGCGCCTTTGGTATGCCATAAACCTTGAAATTCTGAAAATGGTCATTGAATAATTCAACTTTGTTCATAATCTTATTTTCTAATTTTTGATAACCATTGGTCATATATGCGGGATGCCACTTGTGCCATCATCACTGGTGGAACGCTCATTCCGCAAACGTAATGGGGTATTTGACCCCCAAATTCGTAATCTTGCGGAAATGACGAAATGCAACAAACTTCGGATGCGCTCAAATACTTTGGTATGTCAAAACGTATCAAGCAATCCTTTCGCGCTGCAAGCGTTGGCGAAACCTTGTCCGGATAGACATATTGATTGTTGAACATTCCACTTTTCCCAAACTCTCGTTCATTCGCGTTTGACAAATCCGAATCGCCATCCATGCGTAATTCCCAACATTTGCGCATTTTCGGTGAATCAACGCCATCACCCATTCCATCGGCAACATCCTTGAAAGGAATTACCGCTTCGTTGAAATTCATATTCAATCTTGGCAAGGTTTCAAACAACGTTTGTTCGCAAGGAACGAACCCGACCAAATCTTTGCGCAAGCACACGAAAAACACACGTTGCCTCCTTTGAGGAACACCCATCGTTTGGGCATCAAGCAAGTAATGGTTCACATAATATCCGGCATCATCAAATCCACGATAAATGTTTGTCATATACTCTTTCGCGCTACCAAGCAACAATCCTTTCACGTTTTCCGCAACAACGACTTTCGGTTGCAACCGCTTTGCAAGCTGGATGAAATCGAAAAACAACGTGTCAAGAACTTGTTCGGCTTGTCCCTCCCGAAACTTCTTCATCTTTCCCCATGCTTCTTCACGGCTTCCAGCCATGCTGAATGTGGAACAAGGCGGTGAACCATCCAAGATGTCAAGGTTGAATAACTCCGGCGGCAAATCCTGTTTATCCTTGAATGTCTGAATCGGTTCAAGGAAAGGAAAACGTGGATTGTGATTCTTGCAATATGTGAACATCATGCGGTGGTCTATTTCGTTGCATCCTATCACATCGAATCCGGCTAACTTGTAGCCCATAGAACTACCCCCCCCACAAGCAAAGCACGAAAAAACCGTGCCTTTATCTTTGGTGAAATGGGCATCCGCCAAAGTCCAACGATAATCAAATTTGTGCATTGTAACTTATCTATTTAATATATCATTCACTTTCGTGGCTAAATCTCTAAACGGCGGGTTGAATCGCATATCATCGTTGTACTTCTTCAACAAGTGCAACATGGATGAATGGTCGCGGTGGACATATTGCGCAATCTTCGTCAACTTCATCTTCATTGCCCGGCAATGGTGAACGAATATCATGCGCGCATAGAACCCATCACGCTTGCGCGACTTAGTGATATAATCCGAAAACTTCAAGCCCATCACTTCGTGGATGGCGTTTTGGATGCGCATCACGTTCCGGTTGTCACGGGCAAAGCTGGATTCAAACCAAATGTCCTTGCCAAGACGAAAGGCGATGTCATATTCAATGCCCGCGCCCGTGCTTCCCGTCCAATTGTCCATCATGTAAATGGCATCACAACTAAACAACAATTCGATGTCCTTGACCATGTGCGATTCCCAAGATGCCTTTTCGTCACACAACCCAAATTCCAACGGGTTCACAACTTCAAACCCGATTGATTCAAGCAACGCTTGCGAATTGGCGAACCGTTGCTTTGCTTCTTCGATTGGCAAGCCCGAAATCTTGCCCGATACATAAATTTTCATTGGCTTTTCTTCCTCTCTGCATTATAGATGAATTTGTTGATGAAATATTCCTTGCCTTTTCCTGTCACCATTGTTCGCGTTGTGGTCATCACTTCATCCGTCCGTGGGTTTGTCCACGTTTGCGGTTTCAGTTCAAACAAGCCAAGGTCAAGGGCTTTTTGTGTTGGCTGGTTTCGTGCCGTTCCAACGCTGCACAAATATTCGTTGTCGCGCAACCATTGGAAAAGCCGGATTTCCCCGAAATCCACGCCATTTTGTTTCAGAATCTTTGCAAGTTCATCAATCCCACACGATGATGGGGAATTGATGATGGCGGTCGCGAATGCCACCTTTGGGGCTTGTTCTTCAAGTTGCTTTTGTTGCGCTTCGATTGTTTCCGCCTGTTCAGCCGCAAGGCGCAAAGCCTGTGCGAACGTTTGAGGAATCGCCGTTGATGCTGGCGCAAGTCCCTTTATTGTTTCCTCCATCTTGTTGAATGCGTTGATGAATGCCACCTTGAACGCCATTGCCTTTTCTCCGGTCAATGACATTGTAAGCAAGGAAAAGCCATCGCGGTTCATCAAGAACATGGGTTGCCGCTTCCCTTGTGCATCCGTGTATGTGGTTTCGGCAAACCAATGTTCGTTGGCTAAATTTTGAGCCGACCCCATGATGTTGCGGATGGACTTCATTATGTTCTTGTGCATCTTGCCGAACACCTGTGCCACCTTGACGGAATCGGTCACGGGCGTTCCCTTTTGCGTTTTATACACGCTTGATTGGATGATTTCGTTCATAATTGTAAATTTTCATTGTTAGTAATCCAAATCAAAGTTTGCGGCGGTCTTTTCCTTTTATCACAAGATAGTTGCACATTTCTTGCAATCGGCTTGATACGCGGTCGCCATACCGTTCTTTGAGGATTTCGCCGCCCATCCTCAAATTGGATGTGATGAAAGTCATTTCGGCGTGCATATCACCCCGGTATTCGATGACGTAACGCACCACATCAAGGCGGTTGCCCATGTAAAGCGTTTCCGGCGGTTCGTTGCCAAGGTCTTGAATGGCAAGCATCGGCGCGGTCTTGTATTGCTGGATGTTTCCGGATTCCGCCCACACGTCACACAAACCATCGGCGCGTATTGTGCGCCAATACAACGGGCGCGGGTCGTTGTCGTTATGCCATAAAACCTTGATACCGATGGCTTGGATGTACGCTTGCATGATTTCCATGCACCACGTTTTGCCCGTTCCGGTGTTTCCGGCGATATAGATTCCGCGTTTCAGTCTGCCGGGGATGACTTGTCCCGATACAGGGTCAAGACACTTCATTGACGTGTCGCAATGCGCCCACTTGATGAAATTTTCAAAGGCGAATCGGTTTTCATCGTCAATGACGAACGCCGGATTCCGGCTTTTCCCGATTGCTTCAACAATCTTCATCGCGTTGTCAAGGTCATACCAACCCGGCTTGATATATTGGTAACGCTGGAATCCGGAAAACATATCGCGTTGACGAATCGCGTTCAATATCTGTTCGATGCTTGGCATTGTCGGTTTCTTGTTCTCGTTGTTTACCATTCTTCGTTTGCTCTTTTATTGTTTCCGCCGGGGCGGTCTATATAGTTGCCATCTTCAACCTTGCGCCAATTTGTCGCGTTCGTGAATATCCACCGGAATGTACACCATTTCCCTTTTTTGCAGAAATCGGACGCGTTGACGGTTTGGAATATCGCCTTGATGCGCTGGTATGCCGTTTCGGGGTCTTTGGCGGTCATCATTTCGCCGAACCTTTGACGAATCTTGCGTTTGTCATCATCAGCAAGGGAACGCGGTTGCGGGAACGATGGACATTGTTCTTTCCATAATGCCAACAATCGTGAATAATCAATCGAAAAATCCTTTTTTTGCTCCGGCGCGTCAACGCAAGTTGACGTATCTACGTTAGTAGATATATTATTATTTCCTTTTCTTTTCTTTTCTTTATGTTCTGCATTTGCATTGCTTGTGCTTTGCGTTTGCATTGCTTGTGTATCTCCGGACGTTTCTTCGCCACCATCTTGAACGGGTGTTTGTCGTTGATTGTCAAGACTTTGCCGCCATCTTTCGATTGCCGCTTGCTTGCGCTTGTCGGAAATATCCTTTCGCTTGTCTAAACGCTTCAAAACACTATCCGACCACATATTTTCACCATCATTGGCGAATAATCCGTAATTGTTCACAAGTCGTTCAACGGTCTTGTAATCCACGTGCAATGCAAATGCAATGCTTTTGTAGTAACGCAACGGCAACGTTCCGCCTTGCTCATATAGTTGTTCGATGATACACCAATAAATGCCGATGCCCTCAACGCCCAATTCAATCAACACGTCTTGCAACTTGGGGTCGTTTCTCGCGTTGTAATCATGCTGGAAATAATATGAATCTTTCATGCTGAATGCGTTTTAATGGCTTTCCCGCCACCCGACCGGATGGAAAGGCGGCGGGATTGCCTTGTTGTTAGATTTCGATGATTGCGATTTCCGGGGCAATCTCCTTGATTGCTTCAAGTTCCTTGTCAATCGCGGTGTCGCGCAATGTTTCAAGTGTTTCTTCCGCACCCGGCGACATCAACACGAATGCAACGTTGCGTCCGTCAATCTTGGCGAATGTTTCCACCTCCAAGTTCTCCTTGTCGCCACCCTTGAAAACAGGGATTGAAAGCATGAACGATTCCGGCAAGTTGGAATTGACCACTTGGGCGAAATTGTCCGTTCGGTCGCCGTTCTCCTTGATGCTTCTTTCGATGGCGTTGTTCACGGTTGCCGTGAAATTCTTGCAAGCCGAAACCAAGGTCATGTTTGCGTTCTTGTCTGCAAAGAACGCGCGGTTCATCTTGCAGAACATCGAAAAGTCAAACGGCGACCACACCTTGCCCGTGTTGATGCCAAATTCAATGAACTTGGGATGGAACTGCAATGTTCCCTTGATTGTGCCACGCGTGTATTCATCGGATTCGTTCACCACAAGTTCGATGGTGATTTTCTCGCGGTCAACGATGATGTGGCAATTCTTCTGCTCAAATTGTCCGGCGTTGATACGCTTCTTCAAGAACTCCACGGGCGCGCCGATTGTTCCGTTGATGTTCATCTTGACCGGGGCTTTCGGGTCAAGAACCTTGGGTGCTGCACCCTCGCGGATGATGATTTCATTCATTCCCGGTGCAAGATTGATGTTCATTTTCTCGTTGTTCATATTTTAATCGTTTGTGCCATCCTTTACGGCGGCGGTGTTCATATATTGTGCGTTCATAAATAGTGTTGGCTGCAACTCTTCGGCGGTTGCCGGGCGCATTTCCACAAGGTCGCCATCGCGGTTGTAATACTCCGTCATCTTGGCATCGCGGTCGGTGAAACGATAACAAACTTCGTTCACATATTCGGCTTTCGCCTTGATGTTGGAAACCATGTTTTCGCGTGCCTCTTTCAATGGCTTCAAGCGTTCGGCGTACTCCTTTTTGATTTCCTTAATCTCGTTTTCGATTTCGGAAATCTCAATGGAAACGTTCGCAAGTTTCTCTTTGTGCCCTTGCAGTTCTTCCGGGGTGTACGCTTTCATGTAACCCTTGTTCTCGCACGCATCCGCGTTGTCCTTGATGAACTGTTCACGCTGGATTGGGTTGGCAATATCCTTGCCCATTGTCTTGTTATTCATTGCTACTTTGTTTTATAGTGAAACACATTACAGGAAAACCTTGTTGTAAAGGTCGGCGAATTGCTTGCCGAATTGCGCGGCGCGTGCAGACGATTTGAAGCAAAGCCGAGAACCGATAGTCGCAATCGCAGACGTAGGCGAGTAAATCGTATACGCAAACACGAACCCCGCAGTATCCTTGTCATATTTGAACCAAGGAAACCACTTGTCTTGATTCCAATCCGAGAAATCGGGTACAAATCCATCTTCCTTGTTCCATGCCTGTGCGATGGTGAACAACTCGTTCAAGGCAATCAACGCTTCAATGTGCTTGGGGTTGATGTCGGTCACAAGTCTTGCGACATCTTCAAGCTGGACAACGTTTCCGGAAAGAATATTCTTTGCAACGGTAAAGTCCGCGTTCGGCTTGAAACCAAGGGCTTTTCTTGCGCTCTCAAAGTCAGTGATTACTTCGTTCACTTCCTTGCATTCAACTTCTTCAAGGACGAAATCAAACGGCGACAAATAATCGTCATCGTCAACGTCCAAATCTTCGTTGTGGTCGCAAATGTAGTCCATCAAGGTTTCCCCGGCTTCTTTGCGTGATTCGTGGATGGCTTGCATTTCGCTTTGCTCGCTTCCATCCGCGTTTTTGATAATGTACTTTTTCATTTTTCTTTGTTGTTAAAATGGTGACTTGTTGAAATTGATAGTCATTCCCGAACGGGCAACGGTGACAATCTTGTGTGTCAATTCCGCGATTCCTTGCTGGAACTCAACGGCGTTTGAATTGCCATCGGAAAGGTGAATCAACACGATGTTGTGGACTTCTGAAAGGTCGTTCGCTTGCAATATCTCCTTGCACGTTTCAAAGCTGCAATGGCTTTTCATCGTTCTTGCCCGCAACTTTGCCGGAATCAACCCGGCTTCCACGTTGGCATCCAATATGTCTTGGCGATAGTTGCACTCAATAAGAATGTTGTTCAAACCATCGAACGTGTATTGCAGATAATATGTGTCGGTCGCGAATAACACCGTGCCACATTCGGGATGTGCTATCAGATACCCGAAAGGCTGGGCGGCATCGTGTTCGGTGTCAAATGGCAAAACACCGAAATTTCCTATCTTGTGCAACACGTTTTCGGTCATTGCGTGTGCCAATGGATGCGATGCCAACCCAAGGGCGTTTCTTGTTCCGTCCGACATATAGCAAGGAATCATGGCATCAAGGCAACGTTTGACGTGCTTTGCATGGTCGCCGTGTTCGTGCGATATGATGCAAGCCTTGATTCGCGTGATGTCGAAATCAACCGCCTTTTGTACGTTCTTGAAGGCGATTCCACATTCAATCATCAACGCTTCCTTGCCGTTGTCAAGCAAGTAACAATTGCCCTTGCTGGATGAACCCAATATTTTCAATTCCATTTACCTTTCGGATTAAGTGATTAAAACCCCGGATTTGGGGCGTTGTTTGCGTTTTCCGCTACTTTCGCATTGTTGGTGGGCGTTTCCTTTGCCGCGTTATTATCGTGGCTTATTTCGCCCGTTTCCGGCTTTTCGCTTCCTGTACCAAGTGAAATGCGTTTCTTGTTCGCATTTGCTTCCTTTTCGGCGGAAACTTCACTTGCGGTTACATCCTCATATTCGGTGTAAATGTCCTGTTGTTCCTCAACGGTACGCATACCCATCGAAAGTTCCGGGGCATAAGCGTTTGTCCACATGGACGCGGCGCGGTACATCAACATTTGCTTTGTCATTGTTTGCCACTTGCTTCCGTTCTTGGTGTACCAACCCTCTTGAACCGCAAGGCGAACCGACACCGGGGATGATTCCAACACGCCATCCGAACCGCGCTTTGTGGTGAATGCCACACATTCGATGTCGTGAATCTTCTTGCCATCGAATTGCTTTGTTATGGCTTCCTTTCGGCGTGTTTGCGGGTTATATGTGTAATCCGTGTAATCCACCATGCCCAACGCGCCCTTGTCGGTGAACCGGAATTGAAGCGGTTCAAAGCGACCGCACGAATTAACCGTGGCGATTAAGAACTTGGACGACCAAGACGGGCGACCATAAATCACCGCCATGTTTTGCATCACCATCAATGGGCTTGCGCCGATGCGCGATGCCACTTCAACGGCAATCATGCAATTGGCAATTGCCTTTGTTTTGATTGCGGTGTTTTCCGCCTTGATTGCGGCGATGGTGTTTTCATCAGCCCCGGCGGGGAATGGCTTCAACTGTGCCTTGTAATTGTCCGGCACAAGGTCGGACGATGCAAAGAAACTGCACACACGTTGCATGGTGTCAAACTGCACCGGGTCAAAGAAATTGAAAGCCGGGCTTGTTGTGGTGGTGTTCTGCATCATTGCGCCACCATTGGTTTTTTGTAATTCGTTCATTGTATTGTAAGTTTGTTGTCGTTGGTTACGACAAGGTTTATTACTTGTGATTGAACCGGGATGATTTCGTTCACCGATTCGCGGTTGTCAATGAATATCGGCGCACATACACCATAGAACGCGCACAAAGCGTTGATGATGTCAAGTCCGGCATTCACTTGGCTTGCGGTGTTCGCGCTGCCATACGGAACGCCATTGCATAATGGGATGCACGTTTCAACCGGGTTGCCATCCAAGGTGTAATCGAACAACCGGAATGTTACGAACTTGAACTTGGCGTTGATGCGCTTTTCACATTCCAAAACCTTTGTCTTGTTGAATTGTTCAACCGTGTATTCTTCGCGTTCGATGTCGGCGATTTGCTGGGCGACTTCCTTTCCATGCGCTTCAAGGTCGGCAATCTCGTTGTTGCATCTTTCGATTGCGCCACGCTTGGCAAGACGTGTTGAAACATCGTTGCGCTTGGTCATCCATTCTTTCTTGGATGCTTGCAACGCGCTTGTGTCAACGCCCGAATTGTCGGTTGTGATGGTCGCCTTGATGTTGGCAATCTGCTTTTGCAGTTCCAACCATTCCGGGATATTATCGGGGACAACTTCGGCGGTCGCCTTTTCCGGCAAGGTTTCAAGCGTTGCTTGTGCGGATTTTATACGTTCATCCAATCCGTTGTTTTCCTCGCGATACGCGTCAACGGACTTTTGCTTTTCGGCTGCATCCACTTCAAGTTCCGCAATCTTTTCGCCAAGGTGCTTTCCCTTGTTCGTGATGTCGGTCAAGTTGCCCATCTTGGCTTTGTCGAAAACGTCCTTTGCTTTCGCAATCATATCATCCGGCAATGCTTGTCCGCAATGTGGGCAAGTTGTTTCGCCGGAATACTCCTTGGCGTTCTCCTTGTGCCATGATTCGCGCAACGTGTCTTGTTCTCCCTTGCACTTGTCAATGTCACGATGGATACGGGCGATGTCAACTTGTATTGTGGCGCAATTTCGCTTGTTAGTGTCAAATTGTGATTGCAACGTCTTGATTTCGTTGGCAATCTCGCGGCGTTGTGCGTTGGCTTCAAACGCGGCATCCTGTGCCTTTGTCTTTGCGTCAAACACTACTTGTTGCGCCTGTGTGGTCAACTCGTTCACGCGGGCTTGCCTGGCTTGTTCCGCTTCATATTGCTTGCGAATCGCCTTGTTCACATCTGCAATCGCGTTGTCGATGTCGGCGATTTCCTTGTCAATGTCGGCAAGCTGGGATTCAAGGGCGGCGAAATCTTCCGGTTCGGGCATCATCTTGTGCGTTTGGTCAATGCGCGGTTGAATCTGCTTCAATTCCTCGTTCAAGCGTTTCTTGCGTGCTGCCATTTCCTTTTTGTAGTCCGCAAGCGACTTGCCGGATATGGCATCCAACAACTTGATGAAATCGGGGTTGTCCGCGGCGATTTCTTCATCGGTCACACTTCCGGCAAGCTGGAATAATTGTTCACGCTGCAATTGCCACTTCATGCCGACAAAGAACGCCGGATTGGTTATCATCTTGAAAACGGATGAATCAACGATGGCTTGAATGCGCTTGTCATACTCGCCGACATTGACCGGAGTTTCGTTCCACCAACATTCCGTGTGGTTGCCCTTGTACACCTGTTCAACCTGTCCGCGTGGTTTTACCCAATCTTCAACGAAAGCGCGCTTCAAGGTGATTTCTTCACCATCCACGATGATGACACCCGTCACGCTACATTCGCACTTGTGCAATTCTTCGCCGTTGACACGGGTCTTGATTTCATAATCCTTGCGGTCGTGCGCGTCCTTGCCGAACAAAAGCCAAATGAACGCGTCAAAATGTCTTGACTTGCCAAGTCCGTTTCCGCCGGAAATGGTCGTGACATCCGGATTGAATGTCGTTGTCCGTTCCTGTTCACCCTTGAAATTGCAAAAGGTGATGGATTTCAATGTTACTTGTTTCATTGTTGCGATATTATTTATTGTTGAATAATTGTAACGCTTTGTTGGCATCCACAACGATGATGCGCCCGTGCTGGGTTATCGCGTCATCTATTCGCCCGGATGCCTTGATTCGGTTTGCCGTTGTCATGCTGCAATTGAATATTTGTGCGATTCCGGCGATACCATACACAAGGCGTTTTTCTTCTTTCGGTTGCGCTTGTGTCGCTGGTGCTTGCGCCTTGGCGAACAAATCCATCAGTTGCCCAACGGTTAAATCAATGATTCGTGTGTCGCTTGTAATCTCCATCATTTCGCCTCCTTGTATTCTTTAAGCAAAACCCGGAACATTGCGCGTCCGATGATTCCCATCAACGCAAACATGATGATATAGAAGAAATCACTTCCGGCGATGATGCAACGAATCATTGTGCCAAATCCAAACAGGACGATGAACGCGGCGAACACCAATTGAATTGCTGAATTAAACTTTTCCATATTATGCGTATTTATAAGATTTGAAAATCTGCCGTTCCATTGTCATTGTCACGGCGTGAACGTTGAACGCGGGTTGTTCTGCATCGTGCGGTTCGCACTCTTACAACCACATTGTCGTTGTTGAATATCGTTGGCATAAGCATCGCAAGGAAACAAAGCGCGATGAACTTGCGTTTGATGGGCGACAAGCTGAATGATATGTGGAATGTTGTGCAAAACCACCACGCGGATAACTCGTTGACCTTTGAACATCCGGTTTTCTCATAGATTCGCCGGGCGTGATTCTCAACGGTTCGTTCCGAAATAAACAGGCGATTTGCAATTTCCTTTTTGCTTGCGCCCCATGCGAACAATTCCGCAATTTCGGATTCGCGTTTGGTAAGTTTCACGGCATCCATAATCAAGCCCCCCACACGTCTTTGATGCCATACTTGGCAAACACCTTTTCCACGTTGTGCGCTTCAAGCACATTCGGGATGACGTTGCCTTTCAATCGCTGCAAGAACGCGGCGCGTGTAGTTACGTTGAACACGACCATCAATTCTTTGCGGCACGCTGCAATATCGCCTTGGCGTAACTGCAACCATCCTTTGTTGAATGAAAATTGTTCTTTACTCATATATATGTGATTTATGGGCGGCGTGAACCGCCCGTGATTATTATGCGTTTTTCAAGAATGCGTTGATTTCCGGACGCAATTCACGAAATCTTTTGAAATGACGGAATCCGTTGTTGTCCGGTTCGCTTTCAAGCGAAATGCCGATTGATTCAATCAAGGCTTTGTCCTTGCTGGATAGAACGGCAACGGCGATGTCGTTGTAATGCTCAACGTCCGTCCATTCCGGATTTGTCATCACCATTGAAAACACCTTGTCAATGGTTTGTTGCTTCTTGGCTTGCCCCTTTGCAGCCATCACGCGTGTTGCGTTCATCTTGCGCCACATCTTGCAAAATGTGTCCTTGTCAACATCGGATTGCATATACACCGTGGTAATGGATTCAAATTCGGAAACATCCACCGAAACTTGTGTTCTTGATTGAAATTCTTGGATTGTCATTGTTGCGAAAGTATTTGATGGGGTGGGCGTGCCACCCCGGTTGTTATTACTTGAATGAATTGATGATGTTCAACAAACGCTTGTTCAAGTTGTTTGTCTTTTCCTCAATCTTGGTGAACTTGTAACCGCGATTTGTGTCAATCCCATTTTCCCTTGCGATGTCAAACCAATCTTGGATTGAAGATTCAAGGAATGAAAGTTCGGCTTGGGTCTTGACAAGTTCCATCACCTTGTCCATGTGTTCCGGCTTTGCGGTGATTTTCTTGTTGTAATACATATCACTTGCACATCCCCAAGAAAAGATTTGTTCCTTTTCTGCATAAACGTGGAATCCCACGGTCTTGAAATCATCGTTCTTTACGATTGTAATGTTGAAATTAATCATTGTTGCGAAAGTTTTATTTTGTTAATATTTCGGTGTTCTTGCTGGTGTTTCGCGAAAAATGACGTAAATTTGCTATTGTTTTGCGTTCATTTCTGCTTTACCTTTGCAATGTTTCCCGTTTACGTTTGCAAAGATACGCAATGTTTCGCGAAATCACGCAATATTTCGTGATAAATTTTCGCTTTATGCGTGTTAAAAAGTGTTTCGTTTGGATAAGTCATTGATTATGAACGATTTAGATATTAAGGAAATTCGCGCACATTTGGGCGTTACGCAAGCCGACCTTGAAAAAAGGTTTGGGGTAAGTGAAAGGACG
>ENA-OQID01000333-OQID01000333.1-human-gut-metagenome-genome-assembly--contig:-NODE-333-length-27104-cov-107.084730_pt1 | contig 27104 bp, 23 predicted proteins | sample MGYA00242567_ERZ504727 | MGnify/ENA primary metagenome ERZ504727 (study PRJEB26092, sample SAMD00036215) | human gut metagenome | host: Homo sapiens | study: EMG produced TPA metagenomics assembly of...
TACTATAATCTTGATATGATTATATCAGTCGGCTTTCGTGTAAATAGTCATCAAGGTATTCGCTTTCGTCAATGGGCTAACAATGTCTTGAAGGAATATCTTCTTCGTGGATATGCTGTACATCAGCAGATGCTTCAAATGGAGCAACGTATTGATGGCAAACTTATGTTGCAGCATGATGAGATGCAACGAATAAAGGACGTCCAAGCCAAGCAGCAACAGCAGCTCGATTTCTTCATTCGAACCTCCACTCCTCCTGCCGAGATGGTCTTCTTCGAAGGTGATTTCTATACAGCAAGAGTTGCTTTGGAGAACTTGATTCGTACAGCCAATCATCGGGTAATCATCATAGATGGCTATGTTTCATCGTTAACCCTAAGTGTGTTAGATGTTCGTAAACCAGAGGTTACAGCGACAGTTTATACTGCAGGTGTAGGTCAAGGTATGCAACGTCTCATGGATGAGCATGACCGCCTATTCCCCGATAATCATATAGATGTTCGCAAATGGAAAAAGAAGTCTCATGACCGCTGGCTTATCATAGACGATAGCCTCTATCATTGTGGTCATTCCTTAAATGCCAATGGCGGTCATAAGATTTCCGCCATAACCCTGATGGGAACCTCTCCTGAGGTAATCCTATCAAAAGTAGAATAAAAACAATATTCCTCATTCGAGCGACGACAAGTGCAGAGCGATACTGCAATGAGGAGCAAAAATAACTTTTTTCAAAAACTGATAGGTGTAACTACTTGTAATATAGTGGTAAAACTGTATTGGTGAAATACATGTGTGTTCGGTTTTGAAAAGATTAAAAACTTGTAGTATGAAAACTATAGCGAAGTATCTTTTGGAAAACAAAGAATTGGTAGCTTTACTTAGTTCTATCTTTATAGGAGTTGCTACTATCATCACTTCTGTGATTAGTGCCTATTTTGTTTATCAACAAACTAAGATATATCGAGAACAAACTGATATACAGAAGAAGCAAAACCAACCTATATTTGTTACCAAAATTTGGCAGCAGCAAGATAGCAACGATGGAAAATTTGGAACAGAAATACTAGAGGTGCATAATTATGGGTCAAGATTTCAAACATGTGCAATATCTACTTCTGTGTTCTATAGATTGGCTCGCAACAAGGAATTGCAAAATGATACTATTTATGCTGAAGTATCAGACTATTTTAATTCTTCTGTTATAGATAATTCTAATGACACCATGATTGAACGTATGTGGGGTACTGGTAACAATAGATTTTTCGCTGAGAATTATATGCAAGCGATACAGACGTCTAAGAACGGAGATGGCTTATATTTTTTTGATAAAATTATTTTGTTAAAGATAAAATACACAGATATTCTAGGTGAGAAACATACTTTGTATTTTGATCGTAACAATGAAATAAGTGAAGAAATCTATAATAAGTACTTTGGTGTTTCTAAAAAGGTCTGGAATAATATGGTCTTTTCTTTGCATAATATTTCCTTTAATATGATGAAGGAAAAAATTGATGATAATTTTCCTTGTGATACAAGTAGGTAACATATAGATGCCTATCATCTATTGTTGTCTTTTAATCATAAAATTAATAGTTTTTTTCTTAAAGATAATTTTGTATTTACTTTCCTACTCAAGTGATAGAAAAGAATTTTAAATATATATATTATGGCAGCACGAAAGAAGAAATATGTTGAAGTGTTGACCCCAAGGGTTAAATGCTTGTCTCAGAACGATTCTGAAATTACTTTTTCAGATATCTTGTCTTATATGTCTGGTAAAACGGTATATTATAGTGATAAAGAATATATCGTGAAGACTTATGGCAGTGGCAATCTTGAAAATTGTCAAGAAGGTATTGTTGTAACAGGACAAAATAAGGATATACCACCCAAACGCAATGATCAGACAGGAGAATTCTCAGCTTTGTCGGTTGATATAGATCATGAGAAACTATCTTTCGGCAATGCCTTTCTATATGATAAGGAACTGAATATATTGTTTTATGAGCGGAACAAAAATGGTTGCTTCATAGATACTCTTGCCAAATTCTTCGTACAAATCTGGAATAAAGATGAAGATGAACATGAAGACATCAAAATAGAACTCGACTTTGTCGCAATCCTACGAAAAGGAGAATATGAAAGAGCTCTTAAGATGGGATATTATAAAGAGTTTATTGCAGAATTTACCAATCCAAAAGCAATTTTAGAAGAGTTGGCAGATGAAAACAGTAGTCTTTTGGGAATATCAAAAAGATGCGCAACGGAAGCGGTTAAAGCAAAATCTGATAGATTCGAGATAAAAATGAGTACTTTCGGTAAGCAAGTTAACAAAGATGGACTTTCGATTCGAGCTATAAAAGGACATTTGAGGTCTGTTCGGACTTTGCTTCAAGGGCGAATGAAATGTAATGTGGAAAAGGTAAGGATTAAAGGATATTCTTCTGATCCAGAAGATTCTTCTTCGATTCAAACGATAGATTTGGTTGCAGATGTATTCAAACCTTATTTCCGCTTGACATCAAATAGTCTTAATAGCAATTTGCAAGAAGTGGAACGCAGGCAGGAACTGCGTAAGGTCTATCAGAACATACGCCAGGAAGTTGCAAGATGTATAAGCAATGAGTAGATTTTTCGATTATAAGGCTCCACTATTAGGAGCTATAGTAGTCGCAATTCTCAGTTTTAAGTATACTTCTTTCTTAGGTTCATTGGAAGAACTCCAAGAATTCATAAAATCTTTTGTGGATTTTGGATCTCTATGTTTTGGAGTCTTGCTGACTTTCTTTGGTATTGTCATCCAAAGCTCCAGTGAAACTATTCGCCGCATGAAGCGAAGGACGAAAACCTTTAACCGTTTTATAGTATATAATCGCAATATTATCATCTTCTCACTGGTCTTAACAGTTTGTGCATACATACTTGGTAATTTAAACTTTTGGAAGATAACAACATATTCAATAACAGAAATAGTAATCTCTATATTCATAGGAGCATTGGTATGCTTCCTTTATGGGTTACTGTATTTGCTTCTCATATTTTTTAATTTATTACATCAGCATGAAAATTAATTTCATCGATACCTCTTTGAGCCATCTTATGATACATGGCATAGGGAACAAATGTTTGGAAGAATCTTTGGTTCTTTCTAGTCAAGAAGTGCAAATGAATGAAATGACAACATGTAAGTTGTTGGATAATCTGTTAAAGAAGATACCTCGTGAAGCGTCTTGGCATTATATACATGATATAGATTTGTCATACAATGAAATGTTTTCCTTTTCTCAAAAAATATTTGAAAATTGTGATACATTTGTTTCTATGTCTAAAAATATAGCAAAACACCTTTTCAATCAGGGTGTCTCAAAGAAAGTTCGCTCAGGAATTGTTTATATGGCTTATTTGCAAGGGGTTCTTGTAGATGATAAAGAAGTGGATGCTATAGGCATTTTTAAATCAGAGAAGACAGATACCTTCTTGAAGGTAAATTATGAGGATGGCATTTATAGACTTTCTTCAGAAAAAGGGATGGGATGTATTGATAAGGGATGCCTTATCATGAATGCAGAGGCTGAGAATGGCTATTTGATTTCATTGTTCAATTCAAAGAAAAAAAATGATGTCAAATACTGGAATGAAGATTTTCTTGGCATCAGATTGGTAAATGATAATAATTATAAAACCAATCGTGTGGTGGAGCTTTGTGGTACGTTTATTACGAAAAACGAAGCTATTGCCAATAAAGATAAGGCTAATATGATTGATAGGGTTTTGTCTGCAATGACATTAGGGGAGACTACGTTTGAGGAGATAACTAATGTCGTGTTTGAAGAAGAAAATATCCGTCAACAATTTTCAGAGTATCGTCAAAAACAAACCAATTCAGACGAGGATAAGTTAGATAGTATTTTTGTACCTAATGTAGAAAAGGTAGGAAAAGAGTTGAAGAAATATCGTAATAAATCAAAATTGAAGCTTGACGATGATTTTGAAGTTCTGATAAAGGGCGGTGAAGAAAATATAGTGAAAGGGTATGATCAAGACAAAGGTCTTTCATATTATAAACTATATTTCCGTGAAGAAAAGTAGTAAATGAAACAAGTTGATAATTTTATAAGAAATCCATTGGGAATTATAGCATTATTCCTGTCTGTTATTTATGGAATAGCAGGATATGTTATAAGTAATGGCTTCTCTTATCTACATGGATGTTGTGAGCGAATAGGTAAGTTCTTCCCCTGGCGGTCCCATCCCGCATAACATGGCGAAGACCTTTGATGGTCCGCCAACCTAATAGCGTAGCGGTTCTGAGCACCGGAGGGCGGTTACATCCTTCCTTTCTGAGAAGGGAAGGCTTGGTTAGGATGTGGAGCTCTCCTTGCAGGAGAGACGGAGAGGTAGAAAAATACCTTCTTTAACGGTAAGGAAGGTTTCTGTCCCCTGTAAGGGGAACCGAAAGGGTCGCAAAGACTATTGAAGGTAGGTTTTCGAAAATCTTATCATGTCCCTAATCTCATGTAATTATAATTCGAACAAAAAGGTGAATGTCAAGGCTGCCTAATTGGCAGCTTTGGCAATTCCAATAAATAATATGTTTTTTATGAAAAATGTTGGATGTGCTAACTGCTGAAAATCAGTAGTTACGTTCTAACGGTGATTTACAAACGATAATAAAATAACTTTTTTCAAAAACAGATACGTGTAACTACTTGTAAAATAGTGGGGACGCTGTATTGGTGATATACCGAACGGCCTGTTATGTCGTTTTGATTACAATAAAATTGTAGGTTAAAAAATGTTCATGTTTTTCAAAAGCATAGAAAAAAGTATTATCTTTGCAATTTTAAATGGGATTTTAGCAAATGTAGAATAAATGCACGCAAAAAGTACAAATTGTGAAATTAAGGGATAAAAACTCTTTCAAAATCACATTCCTTTTTCGTTGTGTGTAAAAATCATAATTATGAAAATTGATTCAAAGCCATTCCAACTAGAAAGTGAGTTGTTGAGCATTGACGAAATGTTGGCAAACAATTCTGTTGACATGGATTTTCAGCCTATAGTGTCAAGCTATCGTAATGACAGTGTAATTGTGTCTAATAAAGCAGCTGTTGTCTGTGTAAAAGTTAGATTCAATTATTTAAATTTGTCGTCTGAAGTCGTAAAAGCTTATCGTATTATAGATAAGGTTATGTATGATATATTTAGAGATAACGATAGTTGTGTCGATGTATTACATGTTGGGCATTATTATATAGGTATCTTTTATGCTCCTCAGACGATAAACATAGATGATGTTTTGGATACAATGGGCAGGCTGAATGCCGCTTTATCTGTGTTGGATATAAAATTTAAAAAGAATCTATCTATGTCTCTTGGTGGTGTGATGGCAGCTGATTTCGGAGAAATTATGCATTCTATGGATTTGACTCCCTATGAAAGTTGGCAAGGCATACCTATAAATAATGTAATTGCACTTTGCGATGAAGTATATTCTAAAGATAAAAAAGAATATGATGGAGTTACATTAATATCAGATTCAATAAAAATTAATCTTAAAGAGGAATACGCCAAGTTCTTTAATACAGAATTGGCCTCAACAGATCGTTCAATAAAAAGTTACAAGGCCTATGTAGTGAATACGGCCATGTATAATTGGGTTAAACAAAATAAACTAGAGCAAGATGAAACAGAAAACGGAAACAAAACTGAGGATTGAGTTTAATCTAGATATTGAAAATCGCCCTCTGAAAGAAGATATATCCAAAAACTCAATAGGGTTATCTGCTTTCAGAGAGCAATATAAAAATGCTCTTTCTGCAATAGACCAATATCTAGCGATAGCGCGTAAGGATGCCCATGATAGAGATTTGGATAGTCAAAACAATATATTTCTATTTGTGGGTGATAGAGGATCAGGAAAAACTTCTTGTATGCTTTCTATAGGCGAGTTGTTGTTGAAAGAAAAATCAAGAAGAGAAGAGTTTAAAGATGATTATCCTGATATTAGTAATCTTGATTTCTATACAATAGATTTGATAGATCCTTCTTATTTTGATAGTCATCATAACATTATCTCATTGTTTTTGGCAAAACTATATGCCAAGTATAAGTCGAAAGTAAATAATGATGAGAAAATTAATGAAAACCTCAAAATATCTTTTCTGAATGCTCTAACAACTGCTCAAAATCATGCAAAAATGTTGTTGGAAAAATCCGATTCTTTAGACATGAACGTTATTGAGCAATTAGAAAACTTATCAGCTGCTGTAGATTTGAAGGAGGATTTAAAAAAGTTGGTTGACGCTTATTTTGAATGCTTTGGACTGAAAAATTCTATTCTATTGCTAAGAATCGATGATATTGACTTGAATGCAAAAGAGGGAAATATCATGGCTGAACATATACGTAAGTACTTCATTCAGTCCAATATCCTCGTTCTTATGGCATTGAAACTGGATCAGTTGGAGATCATAAAGAAAAACGAGTATGCTGACTTGTTCAAATTGCATAATGATGAAGAACTTATCGGCAATATGGTTGAAAGATATTTAGCCAAGTTGTTTCCTCAAAATCAGCGTATTTATATGCCTGATATCGATGATATATTGGAAAAAACTTTAACCATAAAGACTAAGAATAAAACGATGGAATGTCCATCTGTTCGTCAGATGGTACCTCAGTTGATATTCCAAAAGACACGTTATTTGTTTTATAATTCTCCATCTCATGTTAGTTTTATAGTACCTCGCAATTTAAGAGATTTAAGACAATTGATAAAGATGCTATGGAACATGCCTGATTATCAAGAGAAGATAGAGAATAATCTTGTCATAACAAAGGCCGGATCTTATAACCAAGTAGTGTTTAAGGAGTATTTGAAAAATACATGGATTAAGAATAATCTGAGTCTTACAGACCAAAAGTTTGCTCATCATCTTTTATCCGTGACAGAAAATATTCTCTTGAATGATTATATTGTCAAATCTTTAAGTGGAGTTATATGGCCAAAAGAAGTGGCTTTTGACAAAGAATTATTTAAAGACATTCTTGCAGAGAAGAATTTAACCTATAACATTTCTACTGGTGATGTGTTGGCTTTAATTTCATATTTGCGTCAGAAAAATCTTGAGTTAGAAAAGCAAAAGCTATTGTTCTTTATTACTGCTGTTTATTCTATTCGTTTGTATGAAGCATACAATGTGGTAACGGAAGTTTTGAAACTACCTTCTAAACAAAAAGATGAGTCGGAGGATGGAAAAGATACAGATAAAGAAATCTTTAGCGTTGCTCAATATCAATCATTAAACGATTATGAGAAATATTTACTAGGCTATGTTTTCAATGTCTCAATTAATCATTTCTTTAGTAAGCCCTATCTAGAACATAGTAATAAAATTCAAGGTGCTAAATTGCAGGAGCTAATGCAAGGGTGTTTGTGTAATATTGAAGAGGCTAAGACTAGCAATAAGCTACGTTTGATAGAGTTCTTTATGTTAGCTACTTCACATGCAGTAGCGTTGGATAATAATTTCAGGTCAAATACTGTTATGGCTTTTGATGCGCCTATAATCATCGGTAAAGATAATATGCTATGTTATGATTTAGGAGCTTTCTTCTTTAATCTAACACGCATCGAGAAATGCTATATGCGTTTCAAGGGATTGGCTAAAAGTGGTGAAAAAGACATTGTTGATTTTATTTTAGAATCAGATTCGGGAACCTTATTTTCTGATTTCATGAATATTGCTAAGAGAAAGCAATGTAGTATACCATGCCCAAATCCCTGTAATGAACAACGTGATGGAGAAGGTTGTTCGCATTATGATGCAAATTGGTTGTCCTGTTGTGCTTTTAGAAATACAGAGATATTGCTCGATTTTATAGAAAGCATTTCTCAAGCTAACTTGGATTATTCAAATTCTGATAGATTGACACTGGCAGCTTTCTTCAAGAAGTGCTCGGAATATAAAATCGATACTTATGAGAAAGAAACTGGCTCTAATGGACATCATAAAATTTCTTTTGTGTTTTTGGAGAAAATTAGCGAACTGCTAAGAGACAACAGTATTGATTCGGACTTTTGTGCCATATTTGGACGAGAGTCTACATCTTCATCGGATTCTGCGGAAAGTAGTTCGCTAGATACGAAGCATTCATAATGCAAATATATAGCAATGGAGACTCTTAATCAAGTTTTAAAGGTCTTGTTTGAAGAAACGAGGAGTGAGGATGTCATAGATGCCTATTTGGATAAAAGAGTCAAATATGTAGGCATTGGGCGTTTTGTTGATGAAAGAATCTTTTGTCAGCAAATGGTTCGGGTGAATATGGCACATACATTAGATCAAGCAGAAGTCCTTTATCATGTTCTTTCTGATAAATGGTCTAAGGAGGATACATGCGTGCATGAGTTGTTGTATTGCAAGGAATCTAATGTCTTTAATGTACTATTGCATTTTAGCCACAACAAAGTGTATCTCAAGCATCATCTGCCGATATGCAAGTATCAAGAGCTGTTTTCTTGGCATGAGGTAACTCGTGATTTTGGAGAAGATCTTTTGCTTACATCATATTTGGCAGCTTATGATTTGAAAAACCAACAAAAAACAAATCACTTTGATTGGGCTCCTTATATTGGGCATGATTCTACAGAGCTAAATCAAATGTTTAGGCATGAGATGATGGATTTACACGCCCATCTTAATGGCTCTTCTTTGAATTTTGAACTCAACTGGATGAACTTGATGAATCATATATGTGGGCATGAAGTTAATTTTGCAAAGCTAGATTCTTTAAGACTCTCTTTTGATGCAAATTATCGTTTTAATCATAATTCAAAGTCTCTTTATATGAAGGTTATGATGGCTGCCGCAATAAGGGTATATCTTTATGTGGATATTATTAACGATAATAAGACTGAGAAAATTAGTCTGTTGTCTAATATCTCAGACATTCTATCTAGTGGTAGCTTAATTCAGACATTGATGTATGAGCAAGAAATTCAAAATGCCATAGATATTGTGAGCCAACAATATGGGCGTAGATATGAGGATAAATTATGTTCGGTGAAGTATATTCCAGATTATGCTATTACTGGTAAAGATGATAATATCTTTTCGGTTTTGGGAGGTGAAAGAAAATTCATGTATCGAATCTTTCGTAAGATTTATTCTGGTGAGTATTATCTTGACAGAAAGACAACTTTGTTTTATATTTATCTCTTGATAAAAGAGGAACTGAGAAAAGAATTGGTACAAATCAATACCGTAAATGGTTTTGCGAATTTTTCTTTATATCAAGATCGAAAAGATCAATTTCTTTATAATGGGCAATCTCTTTATGAGCGATTGTTGTCTCAAATGGCTGTTGGTTCCTTTATGTCTGATTCTACAAAGAAAAGATACATGGAGGTGCGAATTGCTCCAAAGAAAACCATGGTACAAGATTATCTAGCCATCAAGAAAAAGGATTCTTTCATAACCGATAAGGTGTTTGTTCGAAATCATGCTATCGATGCAGCAAATTTCTATTACATCTTTCATTTCATCAAGAAAAATGAAAAATGTGATGTCTGCGATAATGGAGAAGCAACACTGTTTGGGTTGCAGCCAAGACATGTTCATTTGCGTCAGGAGGTAGCCACACAAGCCAAGGCTATTTATGCACTTAGAAATCATAGTCCTTTTGTACGGAAACGATTGGTTGGCATCGATGCTGCAAATTCAGAGATATTCTGTCGTCCTGAGGTGTTTGCGCAAGCATTTAGATACTTGGGTTTGAATTCTGCAAAGCAAGTCAATGATGATACATCTAATAATGATTTGGGCTTGACATACCATGTTGGTGAGGATTTCTATGATATTGTGGATGGGATAAGGGCTGTAGATGAAGTCTTAAAGTTCATGCACTTCCGTAATGGGGCAAGACTTGGACATGCTTTGGTGTTGGGTACAGATGCTAATTCTTATTATCAGAAGCGAAATTTTAGGATTAATGCTACCAAGCAAGTTCTCCTAGATAATGTGGCTTGGTTATATGTACAAGGTGCAAGATTGGGTGCCTCTAATAAGGTTTTGTCATACTTGAAAGAACTATATCATTTGTATTTTATGCAGGTCTTTTTCAATGCAATACACGAGGATGTAGATATTTTTACTTATTACCAGTCATGGTTGTTGAGAGGTGATGATCCTGCTATTTATCATTTGGATGCTCATAATGGTAAAATCGCACTAGAAAGAGATGCTTCGAAAGAGTATATGGATTGTTGGTTTTCTGTAGCTCAAAATCATGGTATAGAAATTGATGATGCTCATGGTAATTCTGATGCTCTATATTTATTTTACCTTTATCATTATCATAAGCAGGTACGAAAGGTTGGTAGTGAGGGTGAAGTGCTGAGGATAAAACCTCAGTATCGTGATGATTTTATATCATTGATTATTCAAGTTCAAGAACAGTTCTTATGCAAATTGGAGCATTTGCATGTATCAATCGAATGCAATCCTTCTTCCAATTTCAAGATAGGAGAAATGGAACGTTATGATCAACATCCAATTGTTAAGTTTTATAATCGTGGTTTAAATACTCTATACCCTCATCATGATATTTGTGTATCTATTAATACCGATGATGCAGGTGTCTTTGCCACTTCTTTGGAGCGGGAATATTCTTTGATGGCTTTAGCAATGGAGAAAGAGGAGACAAATGACAACTCTCCTCGTTCAGTGATGGAATGGTTGAATTCTATAAGAAGAATGACAAAAGAACAATGTTTTTGTCAACATGATGACTAAAAGGCAGGTATAACAGATGGAAAATAGTGCTCAAGGTATTATAGATAAATTGTCAGAGGGATTGAACTTCTTTGATTTCTCTTACTTTATTTCTGGTTTTGCTACTTATTGTTCAATCGTATACTTCGTACAGGAAGGATTCTATAAAACGATAGAGCTTCCTCTTTGGGAACTGATAGTTTTTTCATTGGTCTTAATATACATAAGTGGCTTATTGTCATTTTCTATAGGTAAGAGGTTACGGACGTTCTGTGTATTTGATAGTGAGGGAGAACCAAGAAAATACTTTAAGAAAAGAGGAGTGAAATCTTTTAAAAAACTCTTTGAGTCTGCATTAAGGGAATTTCAGATTACAGAAATACTACCTACTGGTAGAAAAGCTTATAGCATGATGTGGTTAGTGATTAAACAAAAAGATATACATGGAAAGTTTTATCCATATTTATTTCGTCAATGGGTGATGCAGGCTGTATATGAAGGCCTGATTTTCACCTCCTTGTTGACATTTGTCTTTTCTGTAATTTTGTGCTGGTTTGATGACTCTAATATTTGCTTGCATGCAATGCTTGCGTTCTTTTGTGTGATTTCAATGAAAGTTTGTGCAAGAGAGGCAAGGAAAAGTGTAGAAAATCAGATTTTAGAAGTCGTAATTGCATACAAAAAACTAGGAGAATAGAATAATGAAGAATATCATAGCTATCATATGGGATTTTGACAAAACTCTCATCGATGGGTATATGCAGGATCCGATTTTTAAAGACTATAATGTCAATCCCCATGAGTTTTGGACTGAGGTAAATGCTTTGCCTAAGAAATATATGAAGGAGCAGCATGTAAAGGTGAATCCTGATACCATTTATCTCAATCAGTTTATCAGATATGCCCAGTCTGGAAAGTTTGAAGGATTGAACAATGCCAAGCTAAAGAGTTATGGCGAACGTCAGAACTTTTATGCTGGAATTCCTGCGATATTCAAACATACGAAGGAGATGTTGAAAAATGATCCTGTATGTGAGGAGTATAATATTAAGGTAGAGCATTACATTGTGAGTACAGGCTTTGCTGAGGTGATTCGAGGCACGGAGTTGATGAATTATGTGGAGAATATTTGGGGATGTGAATTAATCGAAGATGAAGAGCATAAGATTATCAATGAGATTGGTTTTACCATGGATAACTCCACTAAGACAAAAGCAATCTTTGAGATTAACAAGGGTGTAAACAAGGAGAAGGATATTACTGTTAATTCTAAGCTCTCAGACGAGTTGCGCCGTGTTGATTTTCACAACATGATATACATAGCAGATGGTCCTAGCGATATTCCTGCTTTCTCTGTAGTAAAAGGAAGGGGTGGAGCAACATTTGCCATTTATCCTAAAGGAGATGAGAGGGCTTTTGCACAAGTAGAGAAACTTCGTGAAGATGACCGAATTGACATGTTTGCTGAGGCTGACTATAGCGAAGGAACTACAGCCTATATGTGGATATGCAATAAGGTTAGAGAGTTTGCGGATAATATCAAGAAGCAAGAACAGAGTAAAAGAAGTGGAAATTATTCAATTCCGACACATTTAGTATAAAAAGTTACTTTATGAGTGAACAAGATTACAATGAGCTTTACCGAGCCATAGGCAAGGAAGCATTCGCCAATATGATAAAGGCTAACATACGAAGTCGTGTCCCTGAGCCTTATGCCAGTATGTATGTCAAGCAATTTGAAGACTTCAAGAGCCTTGCTGACTATTTGGAGTTTGTTGCCAAACAAATAAGGAGATAATGTTATGGAAATAATCATAAGTATATTGTTAGCACTCTTGAGTGCTTTTCTTGGAGGTTATTTCGGAGCATGGTTCCAACATAGCTTCCAAACCAGAAAGGTGAATAAGGTACGCAAGATTGCAATCAAGGCATTGGATGTGTTCTGTCGTTATGCCAAGCAAGGACAAACTTTCGACAAGGCTGCATCAGAATTCAATAATTCACTTGATGTTGTGGAGAAGAGAGCCGTTCTTGTAGCTTTGTGCAAGTTAGGCATACCAGTTGTTAAGCCTATAAATGACTTGTTTCAAATAGAAGATGTGAAATTTGAACATAAGTTAATCGATAAGGATACTTTAGAGTTGATGAAGGGGCAAGTTAGCAAGGGGAACTGCGATGATATATTCTTTTCTGATGTCGATGCCTATTTCTCATCTAATACACGATTATTGGCTGTACGAGCAGTGGCAAAGAAATATGTGGATATAGTTTTCTCCACGTGTGAGTGCGATAAGGAAAAGCAAGTCGTTAATTATTCTGTGAATATGTCATTGTTGTTTACGCCAGGAGAGCTAAACATCATTAATGTTTTCAGAAAACGTTCATGTTGGCAAGATTATTTTGATGAGAACGGAAAGGCTATTCCTGAAAAGATGGTGGAACTCAAGACAGAAATAGATTTAGGTCTTTGGGATACTTATTTATTTTGGGATTGGGAAGCTTATCAGAACTTGCAAAATCAAAATTATTTGGCGGGTGTTATTGCTAATGCGATGAATGCAAATATACAAAATCCTAGCCAATTAGATAATCAAAAGCAACCATGAGAGGCTGTAATGATGCGCCAGCCGACAAACACTCGCAACTCTGTTGCGTCAAGCACTCAACACCAGCCCCTTGTGGGTAAAGACTCCGCTGGTGTTACCAAAACTCTGGCAGAGCTATAGCGTCGCCAGCCACATCCCTTGTCCCTATGGTAGGGACATAGGGCTTGGGTACAGGGTAAGGATCCTCCCGCAGGGGAGGGACAGGTGGGGCATAAAACTTCCTTTGCAAGGAGAGACGGAGACATTCGAAAAATAATAGTAAGAAAATAATAAAATTTTCATAAAGTTATGAATGATTTTAAGAATATAAAAGTAGCAGTAGCCGGTACCGGCTACGTAGGTCTGAGTATAGCAACCCTGTTATCTCAGCACCATCATGTAACAGCAGTAGATGTAATCCCAGAGAAGGTGGAGAAACTCAACAACAAGTTTTCTCCTATCCAGGACGATTACATCGAAAAGTATTTGGCAGAAAAGCCATTAAACCTCGTGGCAACCCTTGATGGCAAGTCAGCCTATAAGGATGCAGATTTCGTAGTGATTGCAGCACCAACCAACTACGACCCAGTAAAGAACTACTTCGATACAACCCATGTAGAAGAAGTCATCGACCTGGTTCTGGAGGTAAACCCAGATGCAGTGATGGTCATCAAGAGTACCATCCCTGTAGGTTATACCCGTAGCCTCTACTTGAAGTATGCCAAGAAGGGCGTGAAGAAGTTCAACCTTCTCTTCTCTCCAGAGTTCCTTCGTGAGAGCAAGGCACTCTATGATAACCTTTACCCAAGCCGTATCATCGTAGGCTATCCAAAGATTATCGAGCGCCCAGAGTTCGAAGAGGAGAACGAGGCTATCAAGTCAGTAACCAATGTCGAGATGTTGAAGGACGCAGCCAAGACCTTCGCCGCATTGCTCCAGGAAGGCGCCATCAAGGAGAACATCGATACTCTCTTTATGGGTATGAAGGAAGCTGAGGCTGTCAAGCTCTTCGCCAACACCTATCTGGCACTCCGAGTAAGCTACTTCAATGAGTTGGATACATACGCAGAGGTAAAGGGGCTCGATACCAAGGCTATCATCGATGGCGTAGGTCTTGACCCACGAATCGGCACCCATTACAACAACCCAAGTTTCGGCTATGGTGGCTATTGTTTGCCAAAAGATACCAAGCAGCTCCTTGCAAACTATGCCGATGTTCCAGAGAACCTGATAGAGGCAATCGTAGAGAGCAATCGTACCCGTAAGGACTATATTGCTGATGCTGTACTCCAGAAGGCAGGCTATTATAACGAGAATAGTTCTTTTGATGCCAGCAAAGAGCACAGCTGTATAATTGGTGTCTACCGCTTGACTATGAAGTCAAATAGCGATAACTTCCGTCAGTCTGCTATCCAAGGCATCATGAAGCGTATCAAGGCAAAGGGTGCAGAGGTTATCATCTATGAGCCAACATTGGAAGATGGCAGTACTTTCTTCGGAAGCAAGGTGGTGAATGTCTTGGAGCAGTTCAAGAAGCAGAGTCAGGCGATTATTGCCAACAGATATGATGCCTGTCTGGATGATGCCAAGGAGAAGGTATATACACGTGATATTTTTAGAAGAGACTAGAAATTAGTGATTAATGATTACAGATTGCATTTTGCCAGTTAATTAATCACTAATCACTACAAAATAATCAATAATAAAATGGTACAATATAATATAGATTTAACGGGGAAGACTATCCTCGTGACGGGTGCTGCTGGCTTTATCGGCAGCAACCTGGCTTTTAGACTGTTGAAGGAAGTGAAGGACGTCAAGATAGTGGGTATTGATAATATGAATGACTACTATGATGTGCATATCAAGGAGGAGAGACTTCGCAGACTGCAGGAGTTCGATGGCTTTACCATGGTATATGGTAGTATCGCTGACAAGGCGGTGATGGACAAGCTCTTTGAGGAGCATCAGCCAAAGGTGGTGGTGAATCTCGCAGCTCAGGCAGGTGTTCGCTATAGCATCACGAATCCTGATGCTTATATCCAAAGCAACCTTATTGGTTTCTATAACATCCTGGAGGCTTGCCGTCATCACGAAGTAGAACATTTGGTATATGCAAGTTCTAGCAGTGTGTATGGCAGCAATAAGAAGGTTCCATATTCTACAGATGATAAGGTGGATAATCCTGTAAGTCTATATGCTGCTACCAAAAAAAGCAACGAGCTGATGGCTCATGCGTATTCTAAACTCTACAACATTCCTAGTACAGGTTTGAGATTTTTCACCGTGTATGGTCCAGCAGGAAGACCTGATATGGCATACTTTGGATTTACCAATAAGCTGGTGAAGGGCGAAACCATCAAGATCTTCAACTATGGTAACTGCAAACGTGACTTTACTTATGTCGATGATATAGTTGAGGGTATCGTAAGAGTAATGCAGCATGCTCCTGAGAAGCTGAATGGCGAGGACGGTTTACCTATCCCTCCATATAAGGTATACAATATCGGCAACTCGCATCCTGAGAATCTTCTGGAGTTTGTGAGCATCCTGCAGGAAGAATTGATTCGTGCTGGTGTCTTACCTAAAGATTATGACTTTGAGGCACATAAGGAACTTGTACCAATGCAACCAGGTGATGTACCTGTTACTTATGCAGATACAACACCTTTGGAAGAAGATTTTGGTTACAAGCCATCTACTTCTTTGCGTGATGGATTACGTGCTTTTGCCGAATGGTTTAAGAAGTATTATTTGTAAAAAAGTTAAGTAATTAAGGCTGAATTAGTATAGATAACGCTGCCGCATATCTTTTTTATGAAAATCGAAGATATGCTGGTTTTTATCTTCAGAAGGCATATTTTCTTCCATGACTATCTAACCTCTATAAATGAGAAAAGGTATCAGAGCAGATGATAATTCAATAGAACGGAGGAATTTAAAATAAGAATATTATTTGGTAGGCGAAGCACCACTAGCATTTTTTATGAGCTACTTTTCGCTTTTGGTGTGGAGCCTGCCTTTCTAAGATATTTAAAGGAAAAATAGAAATGAAAGTTGTGCTTCTTGCAGGTGGCTTTGGCTCCCGAATTTCTGAGGAATCTCAGTTTAAACCAAAGCCAATGATTGAGATAGGTGGTATGCCTATCCTTTGGCATATTATGAAGGAGTATGCTTATTATGGGCATACCGAGTTTATCATCTGTGCAGGATATAAGCAGGAATATATCAAAGATTGGTTTGCCAATTACTTCTTGCATAATTCTGACGTTACTTTTGATTATCGTAATGGTAAAAACGAAATGACAGTGCATCAAACCAATATGGAACCTTGGAAGGTCACGGTTGTAGATACTGGTTATAATACTATGACTGGTGGACGTATCAAGCGGATTCAAAAATATGTAGGAAATGAAACGTTCCTCATGACTTATGGTGATGGTGTATGCGACGTTGAAATAGATAAACTTATAGAGTTCCATAAGAGTCATGGGAAACTTGCAACTCTAACAGCTGTTAAAATGGCGCAAGACAAGGGAATTCTTGATATTACCAAAGAACAGGCTGTCCGTGCATTCCGTGAAAAGAGTGCATTGGATGGATCTCCCATCAATGCAGGCTATATGGTTCTTGAACCAGAAGTTTTTGATTTGTTGGAAGGTGGAGACTCTTGTGTCTTTGAAAAGACTGCTTTGGTCAAGCTGGCAGAGCAAGGTCAATTGATGTCATACGTCCACACTGGTTTCTGGCAGTGTATGGACAATATCCGTGAGAAGTCACTTCTTGAGAAACTTCTTGCAGAAGATAAAGCTCCATGGAAACGTTGGGATCGTAGTATTCCTGAGATTCCAGATTATGCAAAGTAATGAATATAATTAATAAGAATGGAAAATATATTTGATTTCTATAAAGGAAAACGAGTTTTCCTTACGGGACATACAGGGTTTAAAGGCTCCTGGATGTGCAAGATGCTTGCAAATGCCGGAGCTATTGTAACTGGTTATTCTTTAGAAGCACCAACAAAACCGTCTCTCTTTAAAATTGCTAATATAGAGGGTGATGTACATTCTGTTATTGGTGATATTCGTGATATGGCTGCACTTAAAAAGGCCTTTGATGAAGCTCAGCCTGAGATCGTTCTTCATCTCGCGGCACAACCTATAGTTCGTGATTCCTATAAGGATCCAGCTTATACTTATGAAACAAATGTCATGGGTACGGTTAATATTTTGGAGTGTGTACGTCAGAACAACTGCGTGAAGTCGTTCCTTAATGTAACTACAGACAAAGTATATCTCAATAAAGAGTGGAACTGGGGATATCGTGAGAATGAAGAGTTAGATGGCTATGATCCTTACTCTAATTCAAAGTCATGCTCAGAGCTTGTCACTCATTCATATAAGCGTTCGTTCTTTACTGATAACAATGGACTTCCTATCATCCCGATTTCAACTGCTAGAGCCGGTAATGTAATTGGAGGTGGTGATTTTGCAAATGACCGTATTATCCCTGACTGTATTCGTGCAGCAGCAAAGCATGATGATATCGTAGTTAGAAATCCTTATTCTACTCGTCCTTATCAGCATGTTTTGGAGCCTCTGTATGCTTATCTTGTGATTGCTATGAAGCAGTATGAGGATAAAAAATATGCCGACTATTATAATGTAGGTCCTGATGACGTTGATTGCTTCCAGACTGGAGCTCTCGTGGACCTTTTCGTCAGCAAATGGGGTGAAGGTATGAAGTGGGTGAATAAATATGATGGTGGACCTCATGAAGCAAACTTCCTGAAGTTGGATTGTTCTAAATTGAAGGCAACCTTTGGCTGGTCTCCTCGTTGGAATCTTGATGAAGCAATGGAAAAGATTGTAGAGTGGAGCAAGATTTGGCTTGAAGGAGGTGATGTTCGTGCTTGCATGGATAAACAGATTTCGGAATTCTTAAAAGTTTAATGAATATGAAGAATGTAATTGTAACAGGCGGTAATGGTTTTATAGGTAGTTCGCTCATAAAAAAGTTGGTTGCAAATGGTATTAAGGTTGTAGCTGTAGATATAACGTTCCAAGGAGAACGTCTTCCTGAGAGTGAACTCATTACTAAAATTGAATCCTGTGTGGATGTTTCCCTTGTCGAGAAACTCCCAGTTGAAGAGTATGATGCATTTTATCATCTTGCCTGGAAAGGTGTGAATGGAGCAGACAAGGCAAATCCTTCAGTTCAGCTTGCCAATATTCAAATGGCAATAGATTGTGCCGATATCTGTAAAAAGTTAAATGTAAAGAAGTATCTCTGTGCTGGTACTGTTGCAGAGAATGCTACATTTAGTCTTCCCAATTTAGAGAAAACATCAGGAGGTATGATGTATGGTGTCGCAAAGCATGCATGTCGTCTCATCTTGGAAGATTATTGTAAGAACATCGGGCAGCAATTTGTATGGATGCAGTTCTCTAATATCTATGGAGTAGGTAATAAGACGGGTAATCTTGTAAGTTATACGCTAGGTGAATTAATGACTGGTAATGAGGCGACATTTGGTCCTGCGCTCCAACCTTATGATTTTATTTATGTAGATGATTTGATAGAGGCAGTCTATCGACTAGGAGAAAAAGAGACCAATAAAGCATTCTATTACATCGGTTCTGGTTCACCTCGTCAATTGAAGGAATACCTCCTTCGTATAGGTCAGTTAGCTGGATATGCTGATAAGGTAGGTATTGGAATTCGTCCAGATGATGGAATTAAGTATTCTATGGATATGTTCTGTAATGATGATCTTGTAGATGCTGTCGGTGAATATGTATCTACAGATTTTGATAATGGTATAAATAAAACAATAGAGTGGCTCAAAAGCCTTTAATAGATATGATACAGAAATTTGATTTCAAAGAGCTTGAAATGAAAGGAGCATACGAAATTACTCCTTTCTATGCTACAGACGAGCGTGGAGGCTTCGTCAAGGATTACAATATAGATACTTTTAAGCAGAATGGTATCAACCATAAACTGAAGGAGGTATTCTATACAATCAGTAAAAAAGGCGTGATTCGTGCTATGCATTTTCAACTTGTAAAACAACAAGCTAAACTCGTACGTTGTATTAGTGGACATGTATATGACGTGATTATCGATCTTCGACCAGATTCTCCAACATTTGGAAAGTGGCAAGGATTTGATTTGACAGGTGAGAACCAGAAGACTCTATATGTACCACAATTCTTTGGTCATGGTTATCTTGTTCTTGAGGATTCTATAGTAAGTTACAAGTGTGGTGAAGTATTCTATGGAGAAGGAGATGCTGGCATCATGTATAATGATCCTGATATGGGTATAGATTGGCCATTTGAAAAGATTGGTGGCATCGAGAATCTTATTATTTCAGAAAAGGATAAAAACTTGATGAGTTTAAAAGAATATATAGAAAGAATAAGGTAATTTGGTATGCGTAAAATAACAGTTCTTTACGATGGTTCGCTTTATACATATGTATGGCTTAAAGCTATACTGACTTTAAAATCATATTTCAGAGAAAGAGGATATAAGTTAGAGTTACTTAATTTTCTCTCTTACTTACCTGTTAGAGGATTATGTAATAAGCAGTTGGACGAGGCTTTGAAACTACGTGAATTTGATATACTTCTATTGGCTTTTCATCACTCTACTTCTGATTTAGGAAAAATGACTTCTGAAGAACGAATAGAGTTGTTAAAGAGGCTGAAAGCGAAATCTAATCGTTTAGTATGGTTGGATACAGCAGATAGTACAGGTAGTTGTGTGTTTGATATTCTTCCTGTTGTCGATAAGTATTTGAAAAAACAGCTATGTCATGACTTGTCTTTATATAAAAAAAACTTGTATTTAGACCGTATATATGCAGATTTCTATGCTAAGCAACAAAATGTTGAAGTACCAGCTGATGGTGGGCATCATTGCATTTTGCAAGATAAGTATATAGAAAAATTAGGAGTTTCATGGAACATTGGATTAAATGATTTTTTGAGTCCTAAAATACTAAGATTAGTACCAAATGGAATGTGTTATCCTAAAATTGAAAGATTTTCGACGGAACGACAATATGATATATTCTTTAATGGTACCGTTCAATATTCTTCTCTTGTTAGCTATCAACGTTTAAAGGTATGTGATTATTTAAAAGCTAATGAACTTTCAAAGAATATACCCAACCCAGGATTAAAAATGTCCCATAAAGAGTATATAGAGTATATGAAAAACTCTAAGGCATGTATATCTCCATTTGGTTGGGGAGAAATATGCTATCGTGATTTTGAGTCTTTCTTTTATGGTGCTACTTTGTTGAAGCCTACTGTTGATCATATGGATACATTTCCGAATTTCTTCATTAAGAATGAAACTTACATTCCTATAGATTGGAATTTTGAAAATATAAATGAGGTTTTCGATTTAGTGGGTTCTGAGCAATATAAAGAGGTTGCAAAAAATGGTCAGGAGCTTTATCTTGATTACATTAATAGTAAAAAAGACGAAATCGTTGACCATATTTTGAATTCAATAATGAATTAAACATATCAATATGGTTGCAAATATATTAATTAGATTTGATGATATTTGTACAACGATGGATTTTAAGTAGTTTCATATAGCTGAAAATATGATGAATGAGTATCGGATAAAGCTACTAATTGGAGCGGAGTCGGTAGACAAGGCAAAGAATACTATTTTCGGAGATAGATTGGCTATACATGTATCATGACATAACTCCAATTAAAGAGTGGTTAAAATCTTATTAAATTGTAGAATGGAGAGTTACAAAAATAAGCGTTTGGCAAAAAATACGATATATCTATATATTCGAATGCTTTTTGCCGTTTGTATTAATCTTTATACCTCTAGACTTGTTCTGGAATATCTCGGAGTAGAAGATTTTGGTATTTATAATGTTGTAGGTGGTATTGTTACTTTGATGATGTTTGTTAACACTTCAATGAGAGGTGCAACTTCACGTTTTATCACATTTAGTCTTGGAAAAAATGAATTACAAGAGGTAAAGAATACTATCAGTTCTTCCATACAAGTCCATGCTTTAATATCAATACTCTTGTTGATTACTGGCGAAACGATAGGATTATGGTTTGTAAACACTGAATTGAATATTCCAGAAACTTCCATGGAAGCTGCTAATTGGGTATACCAATTTTCTCTTTTAGCATCAGTAGTAGCTATTTTGCAAGTTCCATTTAATGCAAGTGTTTTGTCTTATGAAAAAATGGATATCTTTGCTATAATAGAGATAGTTAATGTAGTATTAAAATGTGTCATTGTGTTCTGTTTAGTTTGGTTTCCTAATAGACTGATAGCTTATGGGGGACTGACTTTTGTGATTTCTGTAATAATTAGTCTCTTGTATGCTGTTTATTGCATAAAAAGGCTAGAGGGCTTTGAATTTTCTAATAAATTCCATAAAGGCATCATAAAAGAAATGACGATTTTTGCAGCATGCGATTTATTTGGAAATGGTACATTTGCAGTTCGTCAACAGGGAATTAATATCTTAATCAATAAGTATTTTGGGGTTGCTTTCAATGCAGCAGGTGGCGTGGCAACTCAAGCTAGTGGTATCATATCCACATTTATGAATAATGTATTGTCTGCATTTAGACCTCAGATTATTAAGGAATATTCCGTAGGAAATATTCCAAGAATGTCCAAGCTGATGTATAGTGAATGTGAAATCCTGATATTATTGATAGGGTTAATATTTGTGCCATTGTTTATTAATATGGATTTTATAATGGAGCTTTGGCTTAAAAACATTCCGCCTTATGCTGTCATTTTTTGTAAGATACTTTTGGTTGGTAATGCTATATCTGTTGTCAATCAAATTATCCAAGATGGAATCTTTGCAACTGGCAATGTAAAACGATTTAGTTTTTTTGCAGGTTGTCTTAATCTTCTTTGCTTAGTTCTTACTTATGTACTATTTTTGTTAGGATGTGATGCTCAATATGCCTATTATGCCATGCTCATATGTGTTATATGTCAAACATTAGTTAATTCATTGATGTTGAATAGATTGATAGAGAATTTAGATGTTAAGTTTTATTTGCTCAATACTATTAAGCCATTTGCAATAGTATGTATTTCATATATGGTAATAAATTCATGTCTTTTCGAATTTAATGATTGGGCAAAATTAATTAATAGTATATTATTTAATTTTATTTTTATAACATTAGTTTCATTACTCTTATATTCTAAATATAGAAAAATTGTTTTTGATTATATCAAATTAAAAATGAAGAAAGATTAATTTGTTTCATGATTATTTCAAATGTAAATTATGATCAATATATTTTCAAAGAAAGATAGAATGATTCTACGTTCAGATATGTGGAATCTAGGCTTTATAACAGATGATATTGCTGATGTTATTAAGTCTGATAAATTAAATATCCATTGGATGAAACACAGCTATACTGATAGATGGTTTGCTGATCCTTATCTATTGGAGGTGACAGATAAACAAATAGTTGTGTTGGTTGAAGAGTTTTGTTATAAGCTCCGTAAAGGTAGAATAGCCAGACTTGTTGTAAGTCGTCCTGACTATGTTCTCCAAGAAATGAAGATTATTCTTGAGTTGCCAACTCATCTTTCGTTTCCCGTTATCTACCAAAAAGACGGAGAAGTTTATGTAATGCCAGAGAATTCGAAATCTCGCGGCATAAGCATTTACAAATATAACCCTCAAAACATTTGTTTGGAAAAATTGCATGAAGTAGGTAAACTACCATTGACTGATGCTACAATTGTACAGTTCACGTCAGGTGAAGATTATATTTTCAGTACCAAATTGCCAAATCCAAATGGAAATGAACTGCAGGTTTATCCTTTTGATGGTAAAGCGATGTTTATGGTTGAAAATCCGATAGCTAATGTTAGTTTTCAAAGTAATGTAGCACGTAATGCAGGCGATGCCTTCTATATTGATGGACAGTTGTATCGACCTGCTCAGGATTGCAATAAGTGTTATGGAAATGGTATAGAGATTCAAAAGGTTAATAAAGAAGAAAACACTTTTGTGTTTGAAACCATTAACTCTTTCCATTCTAACAATCCTGATTATAGTTTGGGGTATCATACGTTCAATATGAAAAATGGATTGATAGTTGTAGATGGACATCGATATCGTTTTCCACGAATGGTTAAATTCCTTAGTTTGTTGCATAATATTAGAAATTAGAAAAAATGAAAGTATTATTTGTTATTCACCATCTAAAGATGGGTGGTGCTGAAACGATAGTTACAAATTATGCTCTTCAGATGAAGAAAATGGGTATAGAAGTTGCTGTATTGGATATATGGCATTTTAATACTATCTTGTTTCGAAAATTGCAGAATGCTAATATTCCTGTTTTTAGTATTTTTAAAGAATCAAATATAATCACAAGAATTATCAATCATTTATATCCTTCAAAAAAGAGTCTTGATGAAAGAATAATGGATGTGATATCTGAGTATAAGCCAGACGTTGTTCATCTTCACACATTCTTTCGAGATACGCAGATTGATAAGAAATTGTGCCCCAAATGGTTCTTTACCTTGCATTCTGATATGAACCGCTTTTTGTCGCAATTTAACGAGAAAGAAATTAATAATTTCTCAAACCAATTATCTGCTGGTCTCCATGTTATAGCACTTACAGAGACTGCGAAACTTGATATATTGGCGTTTAATACAAAAGCTCAAGTTACTGTTATTCCTAATGGACTTGATATTAAAAGTATTCAATCGCAAAAATATGATAAAGCGAAATTGCTCAAAGAATTAAACTTATCAATGGATACCTTTATTTTAGGGCATGTTGGTAGATTTTATAATGTTAAGAATCATGAAAAATTAATCAGTATTTTTAAATGTGTACTTCAAAAAAATCCACATTCAGTATTGTTATTAATTGGAGATGGTAGCACACAGGAGAGGAAAAGAGTTCATGAGTTGGTCAAAGAATATTCCATTCAAAATAAAGTTAAATTTCTTGGAGTAAGAAAAGATGCTACTGCTCTAATGAACTGTTTTGATGCTTTTGCCTTGCCATCAATCCAGGAGAGTTTTTCTTTAGCTCTTGTAGAAGCTCAAGTTCATGGAGTGAGATGTGTTGCTTCTGATACTGTACCAGATGAAGTAATTTGCAATGACAATTGTTTTAAGTTGTCAATTAACGAATCTTCTGAAAAATGGGCTTCGTTATTACTTGACTCTAGTATGAGACAAGATAATGTTAAGTCTATTTATGACTTTGATATAAACAAAGTGTTGGCTACAATCAACGCTCTTTATAATAAAGTAAAATTATGAGATTATTTACATTTTTATTTTTGTTCATATATGTTTTGACAACAAACATAGGGCAACGATTGGGTATAGACTCAAAGTTAGTTACCTATTTTTTGCTTGTATATTCTATACTCTACATTACCATTAAAGGTAGAATGAAATTGTTTTTTCATACTCCCTTTGTCTTGGTTGCATTGTGTGTCGTATTAACCATATTGATGCGTCTCTCCGAAGGTATTATGGCTAATTCCTTTTTGGTTTTGATGAATCTTATGTTTCCAGCTCTGTTGCTTTTCTTGTTTGAGCAAATAAAAGTTTCTAAGTTGAACATGGAAAAAGTATTGCTTAATATCTTTACTCTCAATTGTTGTATGGCAATAGTGGAGTTTGCAATGAAGTCTCATTTCATAGGCTGGTATGAGAATACTTATGAAGAGGGTTATGTGTCTTTTAATGATTCGGCATTCCGCTCGGTAGCATTATGGGGGGGGCCTTTGGCAAATGCCGAACTCACTTGCATTATAAATGGATTCCTGCTTTTTTCAAGTATAAAAAAGAAGTATAAATTATTCTTTTTGGGGACAATTGCCATATTGGCGTATAATGCAAGAACTTCTTTCTTCATGAATGCGGCAATATTTGTGCTATATTCGATTATTAACTTTCATAGCTTTTCTAACAGACAGAAGAGATTGCTGATTGGTGCTATGTTTCTCCTTGTGGTTGTTGTATCGTGGATCGTTTTCAATACCAATATGGGAAGCAGGCTGATGATGTCGGAGAAATCTGATGGTGGTAGCATTGATGTGAGATTGCAATTATTTGATTATGCCATGACTCTCAATTATGAAGACTTCCTTTTGGGTATGTCCTATGATGACTTTAAAAATTTACAACTTGCTATTGGAGTTAAGGTCATTGAGAATTTCTGGCTCAACTATATTTTCCATTTTGGTATTATAGTTGTTATCATGTTTGTTATTGCTTATTTCTTTGTTATTAAGTCGGTTTTCAAAACGTATAAGTTGTCAACTAAACTAATTTTAGTGTTGGGTATACTTATAATTATGTCTTCCACAAATGGATTGTATTCCGATTATCGAAGTTTCTTGATGTTATTACTGTGTGGTTATGTTTTTGCTCCTCAAAAGAATATGAAGAATGAAAAATTAAATTCTAAATATTCAGTAAAAAATGAGACCTTATTGGGACAACCTGTCAATGTTCTTATACGTGGTGATGGGATTAGTTAGTATGATCAGTTTAAAATGGGCATTGGACTATAGGGAAACTGATAGAAGAAAATCAATTGTAAGTTTAGCATATGGTATTGTTATATGGACGCTTTTTGCCTCTTTCAGGCATGTGGCAAGAGATATAGGAGGTTCTGATGCTATCACTTATATAGGATATTTTGATAAGTGTATAAGTGGAGCAAAAGTATTTCCTTACAGTGATCATATGGATTTTTTGATGGGGGGCATAATTAAGGCAATCCGTTTTTGTACGAGTAGCCATTATGTCTTTTTCTTGATTGTATACGGATTCATGGCATGGTCATATTTCTATTTCTGTTATAGATTTGCTCCGAAAAAAACGTCTTCAATAGCTTATTTCTTACTGTTTTTCTTGTTTTTGAGAAGTTTTAATTCGCTTAGAAGCAATTTTGGAATCAGTTTTATTTTGTTGGGATTAGTGGCATTGCAGTCGTTGAAAAACTATAAAGTATATTTGATTACATTTTCCTCAGTTCTGATTCATAAGGCTGGTCTTATTTTTGCAATGGCGCTTCCTTTTATTCAAATTTTCAGAAAAAGAAGGCTTACAGTTCCAATTGTTATAATTTTTATAGCAATCAGTTCTGTTGTTGCAACTTTTCTTCAAACCTTTTTTTTGGCTAATTTTGCTGATGTAGATCTTGGAGGTTCGTATCAGGGTTATGCGAGTCATAGTCTTGAAGATAGTGGATTTTTAGACAATGCATGGAAAATAGCTTTTGAGCAAATGGCGTTAGGTGCAATGATGCTTATTAATATAAAGAATCTACGAAGAAGATGGAGTGCTTTTGACGAAGAGGATAAAAAGAAGATAGATATAATTTTTCTGATTTGTGTTTTTGACTTTATGCTTATTCCAGTTAACTACATCATGGGAATATGGAGAGGTTATGAATTCTTGTATGCTGCACGTCTGGTAATGTGGGGAGAAGTAATTTCTGTTTCTACAAGGTCTAATTCTTTTTTTAGATTTATTTATTTTGTAGTATTTGTTGCTTGGTTAATATTCAGGTTGAATAGAACTTATGAAGAAAGTTGCCTAATGCCATATATTTTTGAACCTTTTTTGTATATCAATAGTTCGTTAATAATTCAATAATGTGCTAAGCAGCTATACGCTGTAAGCACGAGAGATCTTTGAAAATCTTGCT
>ENA-OQID01000339-OQID01000339.1-human-gut-metagenome-genome-assembly--contig:-NODE-339-length-26764-cov-5.803912_pt1 | contig 26764 bp, 10 predicted proteins | sample MGYA00242567_ERZ504727 | MGnify/ENA primary metagenome ERZ504727 (study PRJEB26092, sample SAMD00036215) | human gut metagenome | host: Homo sapiens | study: EMG produced TPA metagenomics assembly of...
TACTCCCTGCTCCAGCCGTTCCGATATTTCCTTTAACTGTTTCTCTATATTATTTGCCATAAACAAACCCTCCATTTTATGTCCCCGCCAGAGAAAACTCTGACGGGAAATCTTTTATAACTCCTGTTCGTGTTTTTTCTTTGCAGTTTTCTGTACAGGTGGCTGTTCCGCTGTATTCTGCTGTGCCTTCTCCTGCTTTAAGCGTTCCAGAATAGATGGCTTATGGATTCTGTCTGCTGTTTCCGGAAGTTCTTTTTCTTCTACAGCATCCCTGCTATCTGTGCTGCTTCCTTCTCTGCCAATATCCTCATCTGCCATAATCGTCTCATTGCCCTTTTCATCCATGTTCAGCAACGCATTTAACTCGGATAACCGTTCCATCTTTTCATTCAGCTCTGCTTCTTTCGGGAATGGTTTCTTTACCTCTTCCTGTGCAATCGCAAGCTGCTGTTGTACGGTTTCCAGTTTCTGTTCGCTTTCCGTCAGCTTCCTGTCAATGGAAGAAAGGGTGTTATGGATACGCTGCATATTTCCTACCAGGTCTTTTCCGATCTCCAGCTTATAAGAGCATTTTCCTTTGACCGTCAGCTCAAATGCATTGGAGAACATATTGTAGGAAGCAGATAACGTAAACCCATGATATTCCCCGACCTTTCCACCGGTGCTAACGGTTTTTAGTCCTGCACAGGCAGCGATCAATGCCTCGCCTGCTTCTTTCTTATCTTCATAAAGGACATTTCCTACTGTCATGGCAAATGTGTCATTATCCTGTAAATCCACGCTTTTTACTACCTGCGAATCCACCTGTATCCCGGCAATCCGTTCTTTCAATGCACTGATCTGTACCGGGAAATTCTTTGCAATATCGGATTCCAAACGGTAAATCTGACTGGTATGGTTTGCCTTTAAGAGTTTCAGCTTACTTACCTGCACATCCAGATCCATTTTTTCCTTAATGTACGGATTTCCTGTAGCAAGTGCCTTGATCTCTGCATAGGACAGTGCCGTATCATCCACATCTTCACAAGCCCTGACCGGGGATTTACTGGTCATGATCTGACTGATGAACTTCTGCTTATTCTCCAAAATCTGCCACATATACGCATCAAAAGTGTTCTCCGTCACATACCGGAATATCTTTACTTTGTCATTCTGGTTTCCCTGTCTTAAAATACGTCCTTCCTGCTGTTCCAGATCAGACGGCTTCCACGGACAGTCAAGGTGATGCAGAGCAATGAGCCTGTCCTGTACGTTGGTACCAGCACCGAGTTTCGGTGTAGAACCCATGAGGATTCTCACCTGTCCGGCCCGCACCTTTGCAAACAGTTCCGCTTTCTTTGCCTCCGTGTTATATTCATGGATAAAAGCAATCTCTTCTTTCGGGATTCCTCTGGCAACCAGTTTGTTCCGGACATCATCATATACGTTGAAAGTCCCATCCCCTTTTGGAGTAGACAAGTCACAGAAGATCAGCTGTGTTGTCCGATCTGCTTTTCCCTCGTCCCATACCTGAAAAGCATTTTCCACACAGGTATTGACCTTGCTTTTTTCTGCATCCGGAAGGAGTTCATTTAATAGCCTCTGATCCAATGCACATTTTCTTCCGTCATTGGTAATCTTGAGCATGTTGTCCACCGTTGGATTCACAAGACCGGCTCTTACTTCTTCCGCACGTTCCGAAAAGGCACTGACCATTTCCTGCTGTTCTTCACTTGGTTTTAAGACTTCATTGATAAACTCTGCTTCCGGTACAGGAAGATTCAGCATATCCGATGTCTGAATATCCGCAGCTTCCTTAAAAATGGAGATCAGCTCTGGAAGATTAAAAAAACGGGCAAACCGTGTTTTCGCACGATAGCCCGTTCCTTCCGGTGATAATTCGATTGCGGTTACTGTCTCCCCAAACGTTGCCGCCCAGGAATCAAAGTGTCCCATACCCATACGCATGAGTGTGTCATACTGGAGATAACGCATGATAGTGTAAAGCTCGGTCATACTATTTGATGCAGGAGTACCTGTAGCAAAGGTGATTCCTCTGCCGCCTGTCAGTTCATCCATATACCGGCATTTCATAAACATATCCGAACTTTTCTGTGCATCCGTCTGTGAGATACCCGCCACATTCCGCATTTTTGTATACAAAAAAAGGTTCTTAAAACTATGGCTCTCATCCACAAACAGCCGGTCTACACCCAACTGCTCAAAAGTTACTACATCATCCTTTCTGGTCTGGTCATTGAGTTTCTTCATCCTCGCCTGCAGACTTTTCTTTGTTTTTTCCAACTGCTTGATGGTATAATTCTGCCCTGCCTGATGTGCCGCTTCTTCAATGGAAAACGTAATATCTGCGATCTGATCTTCCAGCATGGCAATCTGCCGTTCTCTTGAAAGAGGGATTTTCTCAAACTGCGTATGGCCGATGATCACGGCATCATAATCCCCTGTCGCAATACGGGAACAGAACCGTTTTCGGTTTGCCGGCTCAAAGTCTTTCTTCGTTGCCACCAGGACATTTGCTCCCGGATAGAGACGTAGGAAATCACTGCCCCACTGCTCGGTCAGATGGTTTGGCACAACATAAAGATTCTTTTGTGAGAGTCCCAGCCGTTTTGATTCCATACCGGCTGCGATCATCTGGAACGTCTTTCCTGCTCCTACGCAATGAGCCAGTAACGTATTATTTCCATACAGCACATGAGCCACTGCGTTTTTCTGATGCGGCATCAAGGTGATCTCCGGGTTCATGCCGACAAACTGAATATGGCTTCCATCATATTCCCGTGGACGGATGCTGTTAAATCGTTCATTATAAATTTTACAGAGATCTTCCCGTCGGTGCAGGTCTTTAAATATCCACTCCTTAAATTCCTCTTTGATCAGCTCCTGCTTCTGCTGTGCCAGCATCGTTTCCTTCCGATTTAATTCCCGGTGTTCCCCATCGGCATCCTGTACCGTGTCATAAATCTTGGTATCTCTAAGGTTTAAGGCATCTTCCAAAAGGCGGTAGGCATTGGCTCTCTGTGTTCCATATGTGGAAGTAACAAGGGCATTTCCGTAGCTGTCCACATTTTTTCCCATAACATTCCACTGTCCGGTCACTTCGGCATACTGGACTTTGACCTTGCTCCCTACATAATATCTTGGTGTATGAAATGTCTCTGCCATGAACCTTGTAATGTAATCCTCGGAGATCCAGGTTGCCCCAAGTCTTGCCTCAATCTCTGACGCATCCAGATCTTTTGGCTGTACCTGCTCCAAATACTGCACGTTCACCTGATATTCCGGATGATCTTCTGCAAACTGTTTTGCGATCTGCAGTTTCTCCCTCACATTTCCAGAAAGATATTCGTCCGACGGCTCCCATTTTTCACTGATCGGATTCTTAAAGATCACCCCTGCCAGTTCTTCGGTAAGTTCTGCTTCTGTTTTCCCGGAAAGCTGTGCCATATAGGAAAGGTCAACGCCTGCCCTCTCACCAATGGAAACCGCAAGTGCTTCACTGGCAGTATCCACGGAAGTTACCGTTTCTGCCCTGCGGATTGTCCTTTTGGTAAAAATATCCGCTTTCCGTTTCAGTTCTCCCTTATCATCCAGAAATTCCAGAGAAGTCAAAAGACAATAGCTGCTGTCCTGGCTAAATGCCCGCTTATTGGCATTACTGCTAAGCAGACCATACTTTGCTGTAAAAGTATCATATTCTTCATTAAGTTTTTCCTGCAGCTTTGTGATCTGTTCATCGCTTCCCTCTTCCATCTGGCACTGGATCAGTTCATTCGTAATATCACGAATCTTCACCATCCCTTTGACACGTTCCGCTGTCATTGCCGGAAGCTCCATGCGGTTCATCACAGAGTTTTCCCGGTAATAAACTTCATCATCTACCACAGTAAAACTAAAATTCTTTACCTCTGGGTCTGCCGGGATAGAGACAACATCCTCCTCCAGCTCTGTATCCGAAAGTTCCAGTTCCGTGATCGTACCATGGATATTCTGGACAGCTTCTTTTAATTGTTCTTCTAAGGTAATTCCTTCTTTTGGTTTTACGGTCACTTCCTGCTTTCCATACTGGGTACTTTCTGTAGTAAACTCACCAAGCACCATTTCCGGATGCTCTGCAAAATAAGCATTGACTGAATAGCCTTCTGGTGTTTCCTTTAAATTTAACCATTCCGGTTCCTCAATGGATGCCCTGTCCCTTTTCTGGAAAAACAGAATATCAGAAACAACGCTGGTATTGGCATTTCTCTGGAATGCATTATTCGGTAATCGGATGGCTCCAAGCAGTTCTGCCCGGTTTGCGATATACTGTCTCACTGCCTGATTCTGCTTATCCATCGTTCCACTGGAAGTTACCACAGCCACTACACCGCCCGGACGGATCAGATCAAGGGATTTTGCGATAAAATAATCATGGATCATAAAATGATGCCGGTCATATCTGCGGTCACTGACCTGATACGCCCCAAATGGCACATTCCCGATCACGCAGTCAAAAAAGCTGTCCGGGTAATCTGTTTCCTCAAATCCCTGCACTGCAATCTTATTTTTCTGGTAAAGCTGTTTTGCGATCCTGCCCGAAACCGGGTCGAGTTCCACACCGTACATATTAGTTTTGCTCATACTCTCCGGGATCATTCCCATAAAGTTACCAACACCACAGGACGGTTCCAGAATATTTCCCTGTTTCAGTCCCATATTTTCCAGTGCTTCATACATGCTTCGGATCACGGTCGGTGATGTATAAAAAGCATTTAAGGTCGATGCTCTTGCTGCACTGTATTCTTCCGGTGATAAGGTATTCTTTAACTCCAGATACTCATTTGTCCAATTACTGTTATTCTCTTCAAATGCCTGCGGGATGCCACCCCAGCCAACATAACGGGATAAAATTTCCTGTTCTTCGGGTGTTGCCAGACGTTCTTCCTGCTCCAGAATCTGCAATAAATGGATGGCTTCCATATTTGCCTTATACTTTGCTTTCGAACCACCTGCTCCAAGGTCATTATCCTGAATCCGAAAGTTATGCGGTTCTGCTACAATCTCTTCTACTTCCGGTTTTAAATATGGTTGAAATTCTCCCTCATATCCAAACAGTTCATTTTCTCCGGGAATATAATTGCGTCCGGTTTCCAGACACCGGAACACATCGGCAGTTGGTGCATTGCTGACTGCATAAAAATCATCATAAGAATACTTTGGTAAATCTTCTGTATGGTAGGTCGATAAATGCAGTTCTGTATTGGAACGGGTCTGTGCAACCAGATCTTTTCCTTCTATTCCTTCCGGCAATACCCCTACTGCTTCAAAATGATACCCCTGATACTCAAAAACACCTTCATCCCAGGACTCCGCCAGTTCTTCTGCTGTTTTAGCCGTTATCTCTTCTTCTGATTCCTTTTGTTCCTGTCCCTCAGAAGTTTCTGTTATTTCCTGTTCCTGATTTTCCGGAATATCTTCTTTGGCAGTAACCTCTTCCTCTTCTATTTCCTCCACATCTGACATATCTACTACGGTCGGTTCTGTCACTGCCTTCGTATCCAAGAAATCAAACATGGTCATCTGGTGCCCGGATGGTTCCGCAAGCCTGCCCTGCGAATACGCTCCACCTCCTGTAAGAAAAACATCAATCTCATCCTGCGTAATGAACATCGGATGGTCTTTCCATGTAAACCCGTCTCTTGCCTGATAAGGGATGACCTCATCCGCAAACTTCTGAAACTGCTTTGAGATATTTATAGGATTATAATGATGGAAACGCATAATGGAATGATTTTCTTCATAGGCTTCTGCCAGTGCATCCAGTCTTTCATTCAGTTCCGAAAGCCACTGTGGATCTTCCAGCTTTTCTTCCAGATAATCCGTGATCTCCGGATAGATACTGTGAAGATGTGGTAAATCCTCCTCATCAAAAACAATCTCGGCTACCCCTTCTGCCATATCCCCTTTCATATAGGCAAGAGCCTGTGCATGTTCTTTTACTGCATTGTTTCTTGCTGCATCTAATACAGACTGCGGTGCATATTCACCCTGATCTAAAAGCTGATGGATACGTCCGCTGACATCTTCCCATGATAAAAATGCCTTATCTAAAATCTGGTCTGTGACCGTATGCCCCACTGCGATCTGCATCCCGGTTTCATCAAACCAGACCGAATATTCATTTCCATCAATCTGAAAGCCTTTTCCACCTTTGCGGTATTCACGTTTCACAAACTCCGTATATTCCTCCGGGGCCTGTTCGCTCATAAAATTGTAGATGATACGAAGCTGACTGCCCGCCCGGTTTCCTCCTGTCCGTAAGATCTCATCGACAACTTCCTCTGGAATCGGGATTTCTCCGGCATAAAGGGCAGCTGCTCTTTCCTCGATCTGCCGCCTTTGTTCATCTGCGGTGGGATATTCGGGCAAAGATAAAGCAGAGGCGATCTCTTCCTCTGCTTTACTCAATCCATCTTCTCTTGTATCTTCGACTAACTGTATACCAATTCCGTCAAGATGCTCTCTTCCGCTGTTGCCATCAGTACGTTCATGTGTGCTGTCCATGCCATCGGATCTGCTTCCTTGTCCGGTGCCGGATTCTTCTCCAGCAGTTTCTCCATCTGGCTGTCCATTCTCTCCTGTGCTGCTTTCTCGATCTGTTCCAGATGGCTGTTCAGCTTCCCGGTCAGGAACAGGCTCTGATAAAGGCTGTTCTTGTGTTCTTTCAGAAATGTCCTCCGCAGCATCCCGTATTTCCCGATCGTTACTTCTTCCTCTTCGACGGTCAGATTCGGAAACAGGTAATCTCCCTTGCGATGATATGTCAGTTCCATAATCGGTTCCTCCTTCATTTTCAATATTTTCTTCTTTTTTCGTTTCTGCATCCTGGTTTTTAGTTTCACGCATTAACGTTGTAAAGTTATTATAATTCCTTTCATTGGAATTTTCAACCTCTTTTCTCGCTTCTTCCAGAGAAATTTTATGTACGGTCTTTCCAATATCAATCAGAATACTCTCACTGAGCTGGCTTGCCGCATTTCCAAGGAAGGTGAGAACTGACAGATGGTTATAATCTGTAATATGCATGAAGTCCTCTTCTTCCAGAAGTTCCATCGGGTCAAGCCCGCATCGCCTGGAAAGCAGATAGTAAACACTGTCTGTTGCCAGCTGACGGAAATCACTGCGAATCGTCACCTCATCCAGATCTTCCAGATAAGTACCTTCTACAGCATATTCCAATCCATCCAGGTATTCCTCCAGATTGTCATTGACCATTTCCCTTGCGACCGCCATCAATGCGTCCTGCAAAGTTGCCGCATCCTTTTCTTCCAGAGCATAGACCTCTGCCAGATGGGTGAGGATCTCTTCTCTCTGGTGTTCCTGCATCTGCCACAGATACGGGCTTCTGCCCCCGGCTACCATATGGGTATCCGAAATATCAAACACATAACGAAGTTTGGTATTCTGCCAGGTTTCATCAAACAGGGCAATTCCTCTTGCACCACGATTTACCCAGCGTAACATCTTTTCATTCCATAGTTCCAGTGATGCACAGGCTGTTGCGTCTGGACGCTGTGCATGGATCAGAAGCTGGTCTGAAAAAGAATAACGATATAACCTTGATGCTGTGTCCATATAATCCATCCAATCCCCTGGCGAACTACTCACCAATACGGCATGTTCCTGCACCAAGTTTCGGATGTCCTGTAGTTTAGACATTTAACTTCCCTCCTGTCAATAAAAAACAGCCCACTCTTTTTAGAATTGGCTGCATAAAATGTACTTTACTTTTCGGAGAGAAAATGCTATATTCTAATTGAAAAGAGTAACCGCCCACAAGGTGGATGCTCCTGGATTAGGTTTTAATTTATTTTGCTCTCAAAGAGAGCTGCCTATCCTGTTGGCAGACAGGGTAGGCTATTTTTTTCGCTTGTTGTCCCTATTATCCAAATAGGCAAGCAAAGCAATCAGAAACGTACCGCCTAAGAACAATAAGCTCAAGACTTCGTATGTATCCATTCGCTCCACCTCCCTTCTTCTGTATCCCTTAACGGGATCTGAAAATCCAGGAGGTTTTTACCAACCCTGTACACGGTTACTCCAGTAATATTCTAACAGGTAACTCTCCGCAAAGCAATTCCTTTTTACTTCATACGGTTTTATATTCTGTTTTTTGTTTATCCTCTGGCCAATGCAGTTTCCATTCCAGATATTCCTCTTCTGTAATTCTTCCATCGCCCAGTTTCTGCTTTTTCCCCATCCATTCCTGCAGATAAGACATTGTTTTTTTATCCCTCATTGTGATTCCAACTGTTTCACTTTCTGAATCATTTAGCAGAAACAGATGAAAAAGTCCTCTATTTTCTTCATCCATCCAGAATAAAGTTTCCATTAATTCGTCCATTGTCGCAATTCCAGGACTTAAAAAATTTCGGACATTAACTTCCAATATTTCTGCTATTCGGATAAGCGTTTCCTGCTTCGGTGTACGCTGTCCACTTTCATATTGGGCAATTCTCACATCTGCACTATTTTCTCCATACCCTAACCTGCGCCCCAACTCTTTTTGCGTTAGCTTGCGAAACATACGGATTTTTCTTATTTTTGCTCCTACGTTCACTTGTTTCTCCTTTTAAAATATGGGCTGCAGAATAAACACAGCTCACAAACAATAATCTACAATTAAAAATTAAAGAAAAATGCAGATGCGTATAAGTCTAAATATACACATCTGCATTACTATAAAAACCTAAATACTACAATCACAATATCTGGAGCTGCAGTTGTAATACAGCCCCAAAACCTTATTCTATTATTATTTACGTTTTCTTCTGACTGCCACTACAGTTCCCAGGCATCCTGCTGATACCGCAAGAGCCAGCACAAAAATAGCAATATTTGTGTTATCTCCTGTTTTTGGTGAATTGGATACGGAAGTCGCATCAGAACCATGGGAAACAGGAGTGCTGCCTCCCTGATTTTCTGATGTTTCCGGAGTATCCTTTTCCGGAGCTTTCTCATTTGTCAGATCCAGAGTGTATTCAATCACAGGAGTATGGTCATCGACATACTCAAACTGAATCTTATGCTCTGTTTCATCCAACTGATAGCCATCCAGTGTTTTTGTTTCTTTCAGGATATATGTAATTGCTTTTTTATACTGCCCATTCTTAAAAGTCGCAATCGGATAATTCTTTGATTCTGCATGGCCGGCACTATCTGTTACCAGAGTTTCCAGAACTTTACCTTTACTGTCACAAAGGGCAAATTCTACACCTTTCATTGGCTTCTTGGTATCTTTATCTGTTTTATTTAAGATCACCTTGCCCATTGCCTGTTCATCTTCCATTTTGGCTCCCTGAATATCTCCGGTGTCCTTAATCTCAAATGTCACTTTATTTGCCACAATGTAACCCTTCGGTGCTGTTTCCTCCAATAATGTATAAGTACCGATTGGAAGTTTCTCCACATAATGGGGCTGATCACCCGACGTCCAGCTTTCCATAACTTCCTGGTTTGCATTAAGGATATACAGCTTCGCACCTTTGACCTCGCTGCTTCCATCTGTCATATCTACCTTACTGATCAGAATTTTTGTTGTATCGTCCTGCATTTCTACTTTTTGAACATCTGCAGTATTTTCTACTACAAACGTAATGGATTCTGCAGTTGCATAGCCATCAGCAGGAATTGTCTCTGTTAATGTATATTTCTTTCCAACTTCCAGTTCCTTAATGATGTGTGGTGTGCTTCCGGATGTCCACTCATCCACAACGTTTCCCTCTGAATCGGATACTTTCAGTTTTGCACCTGGTAATTCTTCCCCGGTTGTAATATCTGATTTTGTGATTTCAAAAGTAGTTGGCTCATCTTCATAAGTGAACTCAAAGGATACTTCTGCAACCTCTTCTCCCGCATAAGCAAAATCAAATTCCTTGATTTCTTCTGTTGTCACAAATCCAGCAGGAGCCTGCACTTCTTTTACATAGTAGCTGCCATTGATTGGAAGATCTGCCGTAAATACAATTCTTCCATCCTGATCCGTAGCTTTCTGCTCGATCATGGTATCTGCTTTCAGGATTACTTCGCCTTCTGCATTTAAAATATCATTCTTTGTATAAAGTGCAAATACTCCGCCTTCCAGAACACGGTCTGTATTTTTTTCTTTCTTAACTACAGTTACTTTTGCTTTCTGGCGGTTATTCTGCCAGTCCTCATCATAAGTCACAACCGGAGTATTCTGATCACGATAAGTCAGATCAACCTCTCTGATTTCTCCATCCAGAACATATCCATCCGCCGTCTCTTTTTCCTTTACATAATATTTGCCTAAAGGAAGATCTTCTGATCTCGCATATCCAAGAGCATCTGTCGTAATTGTTGCTACCAGTTCGTCCTTTTTATAATAATCACTGCTTTCCCCATCTGCAGCCTTGATATCCTCCGCTGCATAAATTTCAAAAGTAACATCTTTCAAAGAACCTGTAACATAGCCAAATGCTGCGTCCATGCCGCCTGCCAGCATATCTTTCCAGGTAACTTCTTTGACAAATTCACCTTTTTTATTGATGATGATTCGTCCAACCGGAACAGCATCCTTCATTTCTACTTTTTGAACATCTGCAGTATCAGAAACTGTAAATTTCACTTCCTCCGCCTGCAGATAACCATATGGTGCAAACTCTTCCCGAAGTGTGTAGGTTTTTCCCACATGGAGTCTTTTTATTACATGAGCTTTTCCTTTTACAGAAGTCCATTTTTCTACTTCTTTTCCGTCTGAATCCAAAACCGTCAGTGTTGCTCCGTCAAGTTCCACACCTGTTGTAATATCTGATTTCGTAAATTCAGTTGTTGTCGGCTCATTCTTAAAAACGGTTTCCAGTTTTACTGTTTTTACTTCCTGTCCCTGATATTTCGCAGTCACCTCAATCTGCTCATCTGAAGATACAAAACCATCTGGTGCTGCCAGTTCTTTTATATAATAAGTTCCAAATGGCAGATCCTGCTCAAAAACAGTTTTTCCATCTTCACCTGTTACCGCTTTTGTAAGCAGTTCGTCTGCTTTTACCAGTACCTTATCCCCTGCTTTTATATCCTCTTTTGCGTAAAGACCAAACTCTGCTCCAGAAAGCCCTTTCTCATTTTCAGCATCTTTTTTCACAACTGACACTTCTACTTTCTGGCGGTCATTTATAAACTCTGCACTCTGGGAGATCACTGGTGTATCCTGGTCTGCATAGACGAAAGAAATCTTCTGTTCTTCTTCATTTAATACAAATCCCTCCGGTGCAGTCTTTTCTACAACTTTGTATTCTCCTAGAGGCAGATTATCAAGCTCTGCTTTTCCGGATTCATCCGTTGTCAGTTCTGCAACTTTTTCACCCTTTGCATATTTCAGGATTCTTTTTCCTGTGTCATCTTTCTGGAAATCAGCTGTATAAATATCCTCTGCAGCATACACTTCATATACTGCACCGGAAAGATTCTGAACTTCATACTTAAAATCATTCTTATAGGTCGAAAGAACCTCTCCTTTTTTCTGTACAGTGAGTTTTCCTTTCACCGGATGATTCTCATATACAACTTCAATGATTGCATCACCTGATACCGGATCAGTTTGATACAGGGTATTGGTGTCCACCTGTATTTCGACATAATTTTTGTTAATAGTATAACCGTCCGGTGCTGTTACCTCTTCGATTCTATAATGACCGATTTTTAAATTCTGCGGCAGGATCAGATATCCGTCTATATCTGTGAAATAAGAAGTATGTGTAACGGTTGTCGGGTATGTAGTTACCTGCTCTACATATTTTTCATGATCCAGATCATAAATTTTAAACTCTGTTCCCGGAATTAAAACTGATTTTTTAGTCTCATCATCCTGTTTGATGATTTTCAGTTTTGCAGAAAATTCTTTATCCAAAAGAACTCTCCATGTCTGTGGCTCTGTTGGTTTATTCTCTGTAATCCGGACAATAAAATCATCTACAGGTTTGTAATTATGGGGTGTTGTAGTTTCTCTCACCAGATATGTTCCATATGGAATTGCAATGGATTTTACATAACCTTTCTCATTTGTAAAAATTTCTGTTGCTCCATTTTCACCGATCACAACCGGCTCTGCAGAGGAAAAATCATAATTTCCATCCTCTTTTACCACCAAAGAAGATACCAGATATGCACTAAATCCAGCTCCGGATAGTAATGCAGCATCTGTGTCTCCATTATTGGCAGCTTTAATAAGTTCAAACGGCTGTTTCTTCACCGTTTCCAGTGAGGTACACTCTTTTTCTACAACCGCTGTCAGATCACCTTCATCACTGCATACAAGATCATATTCATGCTCGTCTGCCAGATATCCTACGGATGGGGTAATTTCCTTGATGTAATACTCTCCAAGATAAAGATTCTCTATCCTTGCTTTTCCTTCTTTATCGGTAGTTAGCGTACCAATCTGGCTTCCGGCTTTATAAATAACGCCTGTCTTTCCATCTGGATGGGTAATGTCGTTTCTTGCATAAAGTCCATACACCGCATTTTCCAGGGAAGCATCTCCCTGTGCCTTATTTTCTTTTGTCTCGGCATCTTTTTTATTCAAAGAGATTGCAGCACTGACCCTGTCATTCACAAAAGTATGACTGAAAGAAATTTTTGCCTGTTCATCATTGGTATAACTGAACTGGAAAGAATAAGTATCTTTCTCATTTCTGACATAACCAGCCGGAGCCTGGACTTCTTTTACATAATAAGAAAATCCCACTGGAAGATCTGCTTTAAATGCTGCTTTTCCATCAGTACCAGTAATTGCAGTCTCAATCAGGGCATCTTTTTTTACTGCTACTTTTCCATCCACAGTTTTCATATCCTGCGCTGCAAACAGAGCAAAATGCCCTCCGGATAGTGTATTTTCAGTATCTTTGTCTTTCTTTATCACCTGCACCACTGCTTTCTGACGGTCATTTGTAAAGGTAGTCTCTGAGAAAGCCGCTTCTGCAGTCTGCCCTGCATAAGAAATGGTTACTTTTTTTGTTTCTTTTGCATTATAAAAATTTTCCGGGGCCTGTGCTTCTGTTACATTATAGCTTCCAAGCGGAAGATTCTTTACCGTTACAGAACCGTTCTCACCTGTGATCAGATTTTTCGCTACTTCTGCGCCTTTTTTGTAAACTGTTTTTCCACCTGCTGTTACAATATCCTCGGCAGCATATACGTTATAAACGGCTCCTTTCTGACGGCGTTTCTCATACTGGAATAAAGTTCCATTTTCATCAGATACAGCTCCTACGAAAACCTCACCCTCTTTATAAACGGTCAGATTTCCTTTCTGCTCTTTGTCCGTTACAGTCTGTTTGGTCGTACTGCCAACTACTAATTTCACTCCATAAGAGGAAGCCTGGACAACATAACCTTCTGGTGCTGTAATTTCCTTTAAGTAAACTGTATCCTGTGTCTTAGTAAGAGTTACACGTGAAGAACCATTGCTGTCTGTTGGCGGCATTTTAGCAATCAGCTTTGTGCAGGCGTTATCACTATATACCCCATACACGGCTCCAGCTAGATTTTTCCCAGTATCTCCATCTTTCTTTGTAATTTCAATAACTGCTTCTTCCGGCCAGTCAACTGTAATCTGCAGGTCAGAGGAATCTGTATAGTAGCCAAAACCAATGTCCTGTGAACTCTCCAATTTTAAGAGCATTGCATGGAAATCCAAAGGGAAATTAGATGTAATCGCATACTTTCCTTTCAGGCTACCCATATTGGCTGTTGTAGCTACAAGATGGAATTTCTCTCCACCCTTTACAGTGACATTTCCAGATGCCGTTTTTCCTGTGGTTTCATTAACAAGGATTACTCCGTTCTCCAGATGAATGGTAATGGTAAATGCTTCATTTGCCTTCCAGGTAAAACTTTCTGTTTCCTTTCCCGTTGCATTAACGGAAAGTCCTGGAAGAAGTTTCATTGCTGTCGGATCAGGCATTTTAGCAAGAGCTGCTTTAATCTCTTTCAGCATATTTTTAGCGGTTGTAGAAAGCGCACCTCCAAATCCGGATTCGCCATCATATAAATAGTCAACCAGGTAATGCTGCATGGCTCTTGTCTCAGAACTGCATCCATATTTTTCCATAATGGATTTTACATTATATCCATTGAATGTATGTCCCCATCCTGGACCGCCATATCCATAGAATAAGGCTTTTCTCAAATATTTATCATCTCCGCCTTCATCCAGTTCAACCATATTTTTATATGTTGTCCCACTTGGAGGTGACTGCATGGAGTGCTGCATACAATACGCATTTACTGTATAAGTCTTTCCGCCTGCTTTGTAACGAACATATTTGTAGCTGTCATTTCCACCCTGTCCCATAACTGTATCAAACGGATGAAGCTGGCCATCTGAATAATAGTAATATTTATTTGCTTCAATATTTGTTGCATCATCCCATGGAGTATCGGTTGCAAGTAACATGATACCGTTTTCTGCCTGATCCATGGAAACACTTAGATCAATGTCATCTGCTGGCATTTCAAAACTGAATTTATCCGATTCTTCGTGATAAGTCACCTCAGAATACAATAAATCTTCTGTATTCTCTGTCTGGTTTGCCTGTACTTTTGTTGTTCCTACTGCAATTAAGCTGCCTTGCGGCATATCTCCGGAAAAAACAACGGTTTCTCCTGGCTGATACTGTCCATCTTCATGGTTCAGCTCAATATGAAATTCCTCTCCACGAACAATATTTACCTGATAATTTCCATCTGCATCTTCTGTTTTCTCTGTTCCATCTGTAAAAGAGTCGTCTGTCGCCTCTGGCATTTCTTCCGGATCTGTATCTGTAATTTCTTCAAATGTGCTGTCTGTATCCGGATTATCATCTATGGCAGGTTCTTCTGTTGAAACTTCCTCAGACGGGTTTTCCGGGATTGGTGTATCTATTGGCTCTTCCTCAACCGGAATTTCTGTCGGAGTTACTTCTTCATAGATTTCATCCTCTGACGGAATTTCTACATTTACCTCATCCTGCACAGGTTCTTCACTCTCTGCAGTGCCTATGGCTGGTTCCTCGCCTTCTGCTTCATTCTCATCTTCCTGGTTGCTTACAGATTCCTGATTCTCAGATTCAGCAACCTGCACCACCGCTTCCTTTACAATCAGCTTACGATTGATCTGATAAATTGGGTGGCCACTTACTGGCTCTACATAATAAACAGCTTTGTATGTATCTTCGTAATCTGTTGTAAAGTCCTGCTTTTCCTCATTTTTTGCCTCATGGAAAGTGATCTTCACCTTTTTTTCATCTGGTATTTCCAGTCCGGTAAAATCTTTCTCCACTTCAAAAATACTGCCTGTTTCCAGTTCCAGATCTTTTGCTTTTACCACCTCATCTGCATCAAGTTCATTTTTTACCTCTTCGTATAACGGTGGCTCTTCTGGCACTACATCTGCCGCATAGGACAGTATTGGAGATAGAATTGTAGATAACACTGTAAGCATTGCCAAGAATCCCGACAAAAATCTTCTCATATTTTTTTTATTCTTCATTCTTTTTTCCTTTCTTCCGTTCCGGGAAAATCAACTGAAACTTTGGATTTCCGGTTTCTGAAACCTCCATCTTTATAGTTGCTTCATACTTCCTTTTTGTTTTCTCTGATACCAGATCTTTGAAATGCACCTGCTTCTCACTCAGCAGCTTCCTGACAGTTGCTTCATCAAGTGTTTTTCCCTGACTCTCAAAAAATCGGTTATTTTTCCATAAAGTAAAACTGCAATCACTTCCTGAACAATAATAATTTCTCTTTCCCACATAAACCTTATTGCCGCATCTTGGGCATTTTCCAATTTCTTTCCGACCATCTGAAAATAGTTTCTGGTATTCTTCCACTGGCTGTCCATTATCACTTACCAATTTGGTAACCATTTTTTCAATTTCGAAGAGAAATTCTTCTACATTTTTCTGGCCTCTGGAAATCAGTGTCAGATCATTTTCCCATTCTGCTGTAAGTTTTGGTGATTTGATCATTTCCGGAAGAATCCTGATCAGATTTCTTCCATCTGCTGTAGGTAATATCTGCTTCTTTTTACGCTCAATAAAGCCTTTCTCAATCAGTTTTTCAATAATCGCTGCCCTGGTAGCCGGAGTTCCAAGCCCTTTTCTCTCTGCGTCTTCTATCGTATCCGAGCTTCCAGCGTGTTCCATGGCACTAAGGAGCGTATCCTCCGTATAATGCTTCGGCGGTGCTGTAAAATGTTCACTAAATTTTACAACAACACATTCAAATACCTGTCCTATTTTTATATCTGGAAAATCACTTTCCTCCTCTTCTGGCTTTTCTGCATTTTTCCCATATGATTTAAAGAACCGTTCTTCCACTTCTTTCCATCCATATTGGAGAACATTCTTTCCAGATGCAGTAAACAGTTCTCCATGACAGGAAATTTCAGTCTTAATACTCTCATATATGTATTCCTGTTCCGATGCACATAATAACTTTGATGCAATCAGCATGAGAATTTCCTTTTCTCCACCCGGAAGTGCTTTTAAATCCATGTTTGTAATTTCTACCGTTGGTATAATTGCATGATGATCTGATACCTTTTTACTGTTCAAAAGTCTCTTTATATCTGGTTCTGAACCCTTTATTGACATTTCAGGAAACATACTATTTACTGCCCCGACAACCAGAAGAGCATTTTCTTCCATATCATCTGTAAGATATTGGCTATCCGTCCTTGGATACGTCACCAGTTTCTTCTCATAAAGGCTTTGGGTATAGTCCAAGGTTTGCTGTGCCGTAAATCCAAGAAGACGATTTGCTTCCCTCTGTAATGTGGTCAGATCATATAATTTCGGCGGCTGTACCTTTTTCTTCTCTTTCTTTACTGAAAGAATCTGTGCAGTTTCATCCTTCATATCCTCCATCATCTGAACGGCAGCACTTTTCTCTTTTATCCGGTTGCTTACAGCATCCAATCCATCCATCAGAAGATGAACCAGATAATACTTCTCTTTCTGGAAGTTCTCGATGCTCTTTTCCCGTTCCACCAGCATTGCAAGTGTAGGTGTCTGCACCCGACCTACAATCAACCGATGGTGATACAGTACCGTAAACAGTCTGGTGGCATTAATTCCTACCAGCCAGTCTGCTTCACTTCGCGCCACTGCAGAATAATAAAGATCATCATATTCATGTCCATCTTTCAGCTGCTGAAATCCTTCCAGAATTGCTTTTTCCTCCATGGAAGAAATCCACAGTCTTTTAAAGGGAAGTTTACATTCTGCCTGGTTATATACCAGACGGAAAATCAACTCCCCTTCTCTTCCTGCATCTGTTGCACATATAACTTCTGTGATATCTGCTCTGTGAAGCAGTTCCTTTAAAACCCGAAACTGCCCTTTGGTACTTTCTTTAATCTGATATTTCCAATTCTCCGGAATCATGGGAAGTGTTTCATATTTCCATGCTTTCCAGTCATCCCGGTACTGATCTGCTCTGGCCAGTTCAATCAAATGTCCAATACACCAGGAAACCAGATACTCTTTTCCTTCCAGATAGCCATCTTTTACGTTTGTGGCATGAAGCACCTTCGCAATGTTTCTGGCTACGCTGGGTTTTTCCGCAATTACAAGCTGCAATTTTCTATCTCCTTTCTGCACCTGTCGCTGTAATTAAGTGAAACAAAGTTATTCCTCTGATTCTTCGTCTTCTACTTCACCTTCCATTTCATATTCTTCTAATTCTTCATCATCCTCACGAATTGTATCTTCCTCCTCATCGTCGTCGTCCTCGTCCTCTTCATAATCAAAAGAAGTATTTCTTCCTTTCATAAATTTCCAATAATAGTAAGCACCACAAACTCCTGCCAGAACCAGCAGCATTAATAAAATCGTGCCGGAATTATTGCTTTTCTTCTCAGGTTCTTCCTTTTCTTCCGGTATGATCGTAACTTCTGGTTCCGGTATCTCTGTGATCTTCTCTGTTTCAAGTGGCAGTGCGGATTCTGCAATAGCCTGGTTCTGTGGAAGTGTGACCATGTTGGTATCCGTAAAGTTCAAAAGATCATTTTCGCCTACCTCTGTAAGAAGATAAACATTTTCATCCGTTTTATCCTTATCTACAATCAGATAAAAAACCTTATCACTTTTTGTCTTGATCGTATAAAATTCCTTTCCCCCTTTGTCCTGAACTGTTCCTGTTGTCATGCCGGAAGCAGAACTTTCTCCCTGCACCCGTCCGGTATCTGCTTCTGTATCCGTTTCATTTCCTGTGTTTTCTGGTTCTGTTGGTGCAGTAGCAGTCTCGTTCGTTGTCTGATGTTCCGTTACGGTTGCCGTAGCACTGGTGTGCTTACTTGCAGTTCCATCGGCTGGCAAAGAAGCTACATTCTGCTCCGTTCCGGAAACCTCTGTATTCTCTTTTACTGCATCTGGATTTTCATAATAAGGGTTTCCTACTTTATAGATCTCTGACATATTTCCTGCTTTGTCTTTTGCCTGCAGGGTAAAGTATTCATAGGAAGTATCCGCTTTTTGCAAACGGACATTTAATGTATTATTCGTCAGTTCTGTGAATTCATTTCCATTGACATACAAAGCAGCAATTCCCGATTCCGCATCAACTCCCTGCACGATCAGTATTCCATTCTTCGCAGCCGCAATAATAGTTGGTTTGGTTTTATCAAAACACTCTATGTAACGATTCTGCTCATAAGTATTTCCATTCTGATCGGTAACTCTCACATAAACACTACAATTAGAAGAGATGGATACTTCCATATTTCCGGTTATGTCTGACCATCCTCCATTTTCTGAAAGTCTTGCTTCTACTTTTGCAATAGAAAAAGCACCTGTATTCTTTATATCTTCCACTTGAATTTTTACGGTTGCCGTATCTGTCTGCCAGCCTTCGGGTTCTGTAAAGGTAATCCCTACTTCTGGTGTTTCCGTCACATCATTTCCTGCATCTTCCTGTGCCTGTTCCACTGGATCTGCAAGAATTTCAGCTTCTGATCCATCTGAAAAATCAACATCTTCCGGGCTGCTTTCTTCTGATGATTCCACTTCTACATTATCTGCCCATACAGTCAGACTTCCGGGCGAACTATAAAAGAAAGCTCCTGCCGGAAGTCCTGCTAACGTAGCTGCGGTTAAAAATACAGCTGCTCTTTTATGAAATTTCTTCATTTTCTGTCTGCTCCTTTTCTCTGGTTTCCAATATCTTTTTTTGTTCCTCCTTGCTGATATCAATCATCAACTGAAGTTCCTCTGCGGAAACTCCATTGCTTCGGATAATTTTCAGATACTCCATATCCTCTGCCTGTTTCTTCTGTTCTTCCAGATCCCTTGCTTTTTTCTGTAGCTTTTCAATCTTAGCGTAGGTTCTTGCAAGTTCTTCTTTTATTCGTTCAATGTTCAAATACGCCCCTCCTTATGGCCTGCCAAAAGCATAAAAATGAGACTGCCAGTATGCAGAATTAATGGACGTATACTGAATTGGATTTCCACAATGGATCATCTGTCCATCTCCGGCATAAATTCCTACGTGGGTAACCGGCTCTCCCGCATCATACGTCCCAGTGAAAAAGATAATATCTCCTGGCCTTGCTTCTTCTGGTGATACAGACATACAAATGTCATAAATTCCCTGTGCAGTAAGTCTTCCCATATTGCAGACACCCGAATTGGTAAACACATAGCTTACAAAACCAGAACAGTCAAAAGAAGTCTCCGGGCTGGAACCGCCCCATACATACGGCATACCAAGATATTTGTCTGCTTCCGCAAATAATCTCCGCACAGTCTCATCATCATAACTGCCGCCTCCACCATACAGCCCGCTATCTCCGGTACTGATATAAAAAACAGGATTATAATATTCCCCATCTTTGACCAGTTCCAAATATAACTGGCTTCCGGTTGCACTTCCTGTACTTCCCGTTGTACCAATTACAGTATCTGTTGTTACTTCCTGACCATTTGCTACCGAAATGCTCTGCAGATAAGCGTATTTAATCTGCACACCTTTTTTATCCTGCGTAACTACATAATTTCCAAAAGTTCCGCTATATCCTACATCTACAACAAAACCATTCATCGCTGACTTCACTTCTGTTCCCTGTCGTACATTAATCGTCACACCTCTGTGAAGTTGTGTCTGCCCGGTTCCATTGTTTACAGAATACCCATAATAGGTACTGATATAGGCATACCAGTTTAACTCAACCGGAGTTTTATATGTCTGTAAATTTCCTCTGTTGGAATAGACCTCTTCATAAATTTCCTGCTCATCCTCTTCCATTCTGGACAGAATAACACTTCTAAGCGGTTTTGCCTGAACAGAAACATTCAGTACATCTGCAGTTACTGTACGGGTAACTTCCACAGAGTTCTGATTGCCCTCTGCCAGAAAACATTCCCAGGTCTGATGACCATGTGCCTCAGCTACTGCGTGATTATCATAATAAACATCAAACTGGACACCATACTGGGCAAAGTTTCCAGTATCTTCTACGGTGTACTCAATCCCATTCATCACTACTTTCGTCCCCATTGGAAGAAATGGGTTTGCAGCATCAACCGCAAGCGTATGATTAGCCTGTGGCATTGCCCCTGAAGCAGTAGGTCCTCCACTCCACACGCCACAGCAGATGGGACAATTACAGTATCCACTGGTCACAACATTTCCCAATGACTGCCCTACCTGTATTGTAGATGTTTCCTGCCGGGTTTCACTTTTTTCCTCTACGGTGATTCCGTACTGTAAAGAAAAAATTGTTTCCAGTTCTCCTTTTATCTCATCAAACTTAAAATCCCCATAACTGGCAGTCAGATAACTGATCAATGTATGAGGATCATGGCCGATTTCACCAATGTTATATCTGTATTCATCTTTTCCTGGATACCGGGCTTCCATCTGGTTTATTTTCTGTTGAAGACTGGCTTCCAACTGCGTATAATACAACTCTGCTTTTTCAATTTCGTCCGGATCCGCAATGTAACTGGAAGCGATTACCGTAGAAATTCCATTAGAAAACATAGCCGAACAGGAAGCAAATCCTGTCATTACGGAAAGAAGCAAAATCAATAACAACCCCATTGAGATCAGAGTAGTTACATTTCTTACAAATACTTCCTGTGCCTTTCTTGCAATTTTAGTAGCAAGATTTACTGACCGGATTGAGGTGTCTTTTGTTTCTTTTGCAATCTTCCCAGCCCGGTATGCCATCTGATACTCTCGCTTAATCCTCTGCTTCTGTATTAATTTTCTGATCAGCTTTTTCTGCATCTCTGGATGTTCTTCCAGATATTTCTGATATTGATACCTGGATGCACTCTTCCAGACTCTTTTCTCTAAACGGTTTTCTTTATGTATCTGACTGCGGTTCTTCCGGATATTTCTACTGCTATGTTCCTGTAATATCCACTCACCTGAACGCACCAGCTTATGTGCTGCATCTACAGCACTGTTTTCCTTTTCGTCTTCGCCTGCTTTCTGATATACTGCATTTTTTAATGCTTTCTTTGGAACAGAAGACAAGGTTTTCTTTTTACCATCCGTTTTCCCTGTTTTTTTGTCGAAATATAAATGGTACTTTACCTTTGCTTTCTGTTCCTCATTTGTTTTCTTGGTATAAACAGAATCTTACGGAATTTTGTTCTGCCTCTCAGCTTCCTGTTTTCTTGCAGCCTTATCCACTTCCTGATAAGTTTTTATTGTTTTTCGGCTATATTTCTGCTTTCCTTTTTTTCGGTTTGTAGAAACATCATTCTTCTCTGCCTGAAAATATCCTCCATCTGTTTCAGCCGAAGTTTTCTTTTCTTTCTTCAGACTTCCATCTGTCTCCAGTTTTCCAAACTGCAGTCTCTGCTGTTTCTTTTTCTGTCGCTGATACTGGCTCCTGTGTTTTTCTTTGCGCTCACGTATTTCTACCGCTGAATCCACAGATACACCTGCAGGCTTGTCCCGGTATCTGTACCGTCCCTGTGTTTTTCGTTTTCCCGGAGGACTGTTTGCAGCCTCTTCTTTTTTGGCAGGATTTCCCTCCTGAACTTTTTCGGAAAATTGTTTCTTTTCAGCTTTTTTATGAGAGTTTTTCTTCTTTTCAGAAGTAATAAATGCCTGTTCTACATCCTTCTGTTTATAAGGCAACTCCTGATCGCTGTTTGTAACTTTTCTGGTCTCCTTTGTTGCAAGATTTTCCTCAACCAGACCATTTCTGGTCATACGGCTGACTTTCTTCTCTTTCGCCGTATATTTTTGTTTTCCCAATGTACCTCACCTCTGCTTTTTTGTCCGTTAAGTCTGAATCTCATCCGGTTTAGTACTCATCAAAGCATAGGTTCTGGTATCCTGCGGATATCTGTCTGCAAAAGGTATGATTACATTTCCGTAAAAAAGCAGCCCTTCTCCTGCATTACTGTTATTTACAAAAGAAATCTGATGCTTGGAAATATTCAATTTCTCCGCAAGGATCTTCTGATCCCCGCTGTGCTGATTTAACATCAGGATAAAATCACTGTTTCCCACAATACTTTCTACTGCCAGAGAGCCAAGAAAATCTGTTACATTCTGACTGATTCCTGTAATGATTCCACCCCACTTACGAAATCTCTTCCACATTTCAATAGAATAATTAGCAGTCTGTGGCTGGTTCAGCAAAAGGTGAAATTCATCCACATAATAACGGGTTGATTTCCTGCGACTGCGGTTCTGTGATACTCTTGTCCAAACCATATGCTGGACAATCAACATCCCTGCTTTTCGTAGTGTGGTTCCAAGTTCCCGGATATCAAAGCATACCACTCTGTTCTGCGTATCGACATTACTTCGATGGTTAAATACATTCTGCGATCCTGTTACATACAACTGCAGACTGTTGGCAATGTTCTGTGCTGCTGGTTTATCTGGTGCATAAAAGTTCAGACGTTCATAGAAATCCTGCAGAGTCGGCATATTTTCCGGTTTTGGATCATTGTAAAGATATTTTTTATAAATGTCTTTTACACACAGGTCAATCATGGAAACCTCATCACCATTTAATTCTGCATTTTGAGGTTTCTTCATAATGACCTCGCAGAAAGATGTGATAAACTCTGCTTTATCAGCAATAATGGTATCAATATCCTCCACATCGCCATTAATCCTGTATTTCTCCGGATGATAAATAACATCCAGGTTCACTTCCATAGGATTGATGTAATCATTACTTTTTGCACTGATTTTAATAACTTCACCATTTAAGGCATTTACCAGCGGAAAATATTCTCCCTCCGGGTCACAGATAATAATGTCATCGTCTGTAATCAGGAAAACATTGAGAATTTCTCTTTTCGTTGCAAAACTCTTACCGGAACCAGGAGTACCCAAAATCAGGCCGTTAGGTGTTTTCAATCGTTTCCGATCCACCATAATGAGATTGTTTGACAGTGCATTTAAGCCATAGTAAAGAGCTTCACCGCCTTGGAAAAGTTCCTGTGTGGTAAACGGAACAAAGATTGCTGTAGAAGTCGTAGTCATAATTCTCTGTATTCCAGTCTGGTTCATTCCCAGTGGTAGTGATGCCACAAGTCCCTGTTCCTGCTGATATTGAAGTCTCCGTATATTGCAATTATATTTCTGGGCGATTCCTGCAGTCTGATACACAATATTGTCCAGTTTTCTCTTATTGTCCGCTGTATTCATCAGCAAAAAAGTAAGTTCAAAAAGTTTCTCATTCCTGGACTGGATTTCATTAAGCAATCCCTCCACATCCTCTCCGTATGTAGAAATGTCCGTTGGAATAATATCCATATCATATCCGCTTCTGACCGCTTTCTTCTGTTCTTCAATTTTCATTTTCTGAATATTTGACAGTGTACTTTTCAGACTTTTAATAGCTGCCTTGGGATCAATGGGACGCAGGTGCATATTGATGATAAGATTCTCTTCTAAATCCAGCAGATCTGCCAGCAGTTTATCTGTAAGTTCTGGTGATGTAATCTGTAAATATGACACGCATCCAAAAGTCTGTCCCATCCGAAAATAGCTGTCATTGCGAAAATCAAATCCGGTAGGTGCAATAAAGTCTTTTGTCTGCAGACCTGTTTTTGCAACCATCCCATAATGGAAATGAAAAGATTCTTTTGTGTCCATATTCATCACATCATGCAGAATTTTCAGACGTTCTACTCCATTTAAAGGCTCTGCCATGGCTCCCATCACCTTAAAATTATTCAATACACTGGCTTCAATTCTCTCCAGCCTGGATTTTGCATTTCGCAGATTATCCGCTTTAATGGAAAATGTAATATATTTTGTTTTTACAAGCCCATTATTTCCTTTGGAAAGCTGCATTTTCAACATATCCGAATATTCTTTCCGGATATCATTGAAACAGTCATCCTGCTCTGGAATATCAATATTTTTTGCATACTCATCAAAATTCACCTGTTGATTAAGAAATGTAATTTGTACCTCGACAGAGCTGTCAAATGAATTCAGGAACTCACAATAGTTTTCAAAAATAGCCGCTTTGTCATCATTCTGCGCTAACTGGTAATTTATATCGTAAAACTGCACCATTTTTGAATAATAATTATCATCCGTCCTGCAGATACCATCCTTATATATTTCCTTATATGGAATCGTATCCTGCGCTGTAAAAGGCTTTCTCTTCTTCTGATTCTCCGCTTTTATCATTCGAAGTTCTTTCAGACGCTTTTTTTCTTCTTTCGTAAGCCCGGTTTTCTGTTTCTTATTTTTTTCGGTCTGCTTTTTTAAAGAAATGGAACGGATTTCTCGCTTCCCTGGCTTCTTTTGCCTTTTTCTCAAGCCATGCACCCTCTTTCTCTAATTTATCGTACTCTATAATCCGGTCATATAAGTTTTGGGAACGATAGACCCTGATTCCAGGTCTTAAAAATTTCTGCCGGATAATGTGAAGCAATATTTTCTCTGCTGGAAATCCATCCTTTTCATACATTGCAAAAAAGAAAAATGGCAGCATCACTATGATCATAAGCGTTGCTGCCACATCTGTTCCCATTCCTGCTTTTGTCAGCAAATAGACCGGAACACCACAAATTCCTGCCAGAGAAAAACATATAATTTGTCTTTTAGTTAAATTCAGTGCTAATTTTGTCTTTATTTTTGAAAAATCTTTCGGCACTGGAACATATGCCATATTCTTGTTTCCTCCTAATGTGCATTGAAGATTGATTTTGCCAGGGAACTGGTCTTAAACAGGCTGAAACATAAAATAACTGTATATGCTGCAACTGACCAGATAGCTGTATGAAGATTATCCGCAACTGTAATAGCATTTACCAGAACTGCATAAATCGCAACACATACCATCATAAAAAATCCCTGGAATCCCAACGCTAATAATGCCTTCACGTAATTATTTCCAATACTTCCCCATTCCCTGTTCGTAAATGTTGAAAACGGAATAGGTGCCACAGAGACATAAAGATATATTTCTATCATTCGTCCATATAAAATGACGGTAATCAGGACTGATATGATTTTTAGACATAAACTGACCAGCATCGTTTCCAGACCAAGCCCCAGTAATTCTCCGATTCCCATATCTTCAATCTGTGTTTCAAGAAGCGTTTTCAATGCTTCTGTAACATCAATAGATGCGGAACCGGTTATCATACCACCAGCATTGGATACCACATGATTCGCTACATCAAAAATTGCCATCGCAATATCAAAAGTATGAGTAACCAGATATACCGCTACCCACATCTTAAAAATGTATTTGAAAAACATAAACGTATCCGTATCGTGCATATTGTTTTTTTCCATAATCATGGAAATCAGCTCATAACACAGTACAAATGTAATAATCATCCCCGCAATGGGGACAATGACATTATCCGACAGATTTTTTATCATGGAAAAAATGCCACTGTTCCAATTTTGGGGTGTTTTCCCAACCTCCGCAGCAATCGTTTCTACTTTGGTATTTACATCGGTGAACATGGTATCCAGGTTTGATGTGATCCAACCTGTTAGCAGATCCTTTATGAACTCTGTTATTTTTTCGGTTATTCCACCCATTTATTTATCCAAACAAAGTTGCAAGCTGTGGAATCAGGTTTATTCCAATCAGTACGATGCCACCGCCCGCCATCAACTGTTTTATCCCCAATTAGGTGTAAAACTCTGCTCGATGGCGGGCGGCGGCGTACAAAAAATCTATATGGTGTTGTTAAGAGAACCGTCCCGGCGGGACAGGTCAGGCAGTGACCTGTTCCACCTCCGGGATGGGTTTGAGATTAAAATGAATTTCGATAGAAATGTGTCTTGTTTTATCTTCGTCAATGCGCTCATGCACGACGATTTCTTTGATTAAGCGGTTGAGGGTGGCTGCGTCCAGCTCTGTGATATTGGCGTATTCCTGAATGGCTTCCACCCATTGTTTTGCGTCATTGGCAAGCTGGACTTCATCGGACAGCCGCTTTCTGCCCTCGGACACTTTTGCTTTAAGCTCCGCTTGCTCGGTCTGTGTCTTTTCCAGCATGGTGTTGAAATTCTGTTCACTGATACGCCCTGCAATCATATCCTCATAAAGCCGCATTACCATTTTGTCCAGAACCTCAATCCGTTCCTCGTCCCTTGTGAGGGAGCGTTCCATTGCTTCCCGCTGTTCCCGCTGCTCGGCTTCACAGGTATTGGTCAAGCGGTCGGCAACCGCTTCCCCGTCCATCAGGGCGGCTCTGGCACATTCCCGGATTTTCCGCAGCACATGGCTGTAAAGGGTGTCATAATCAATCCGGTGCTGGGTGCAGTG
>ENA-OQID01000355-OQID01000355.1-human-gut-metagenome-genome-assembly--contig:-NODE-355-length-26068-cov-4.333154_pt1 | contig 26068 bp, 30 predicted proteins | sample MGYA00242567_ERZ504727 | MGnify/ENA primary metagenome ERZ504727 (study PRJEB26092, sample SAMD00036215) | human gut metagenome | host: Homo sapiens | study: EMG produced TPA metagenomics assembly of...
GCCACAATCCATACCCGGCTGCCGGAACCACGCAGGAATTCCCTCACTATGGCGGCCAGCAGATGCGTCTTTCCCGTACCGGTGGGCATCTGCACCATCACATTCCGATGAAACTCCCACTCCTCAAAGAGGCGGAGCTTCATCTCCTGCTGGTAATCACGAAGAGTGTCGTTTGGGTAATACATAAGCGGATGCCGGCCACCACCGGCAATACCCCCCCCATGGGGCGATGAACTACGTACAAGCGGTCTATGATTCCCACAGCAACAGTGCAGATAATAAGAAAAATCATCCCGGCAAAGGCGTGGAACGTTCCGGCAAGGAGCCGGTACGAGCTTGTTTCCTCTCGTAGGACGAGGAAACGTTGATACGGAGGGAGATTAAAAATTGAGAATTTAAAGATGGCAGTTCACATCGGCTCTCCCAAGCAGGGACAGTGGGGACAGCAGGGACAGACCCCAATTTCTCACACACGCACGCGCGATATAATTAGGTGGGAAAATCATCTTTCCCCTGCCTTTCCACAGGATTATGTCCGGCCGGAACTTCTGAAAAAAAACGCACGACAGGGAGGATAACCGAAAGCACCGTCCTCATCAGACTCAAACGTTTCACCAAATAAGAGGTACCGGTAAGTGTGGACGGCAAGGGAATATATCACCCAACTTATCCTCCCTTTATAGGTACACGCATGCGTGTGTGAGGAAAAAAGGGGGTGTCCCCACTGTCCCCGTGTCCCCGTAAACTCCCTGCAATCCGCCAAGGGGTCAGAAGAGATCACGCCGCACGGACGTGAAGTTATCTTTGCAATGTCCAAAGGAACTAGCCGTCACCCGTCACAAGATTACAAAAACTTTGGTACAAGATTCCGCGGATCTTGTACCAAGTTTCACCGGATATTGCAGCAGTGTGCACCTCTTTTCTTCGGACTCTGTTTCCTTTCTATATTTTCATTCTTCTACTATCCACTTTTCAATATTGCGGGTTTCAGCACTGAAGTTCACCCCTATTTTAAAGAGCTTCCGTCCGAAGCAAAGGGAAGCGCGTAATGCTTGTCATGAATCTGTTGCAAAGCCTCCTCGGCCGTGCCGTCCAGCTTGAATTCCATCACATAGATAAGCTTGTCAGTCTGCAGGACAAGGTCAATGCGCCTTTTACTCGTATGATATTCCACTTGGGTATAGAAGCCGACAAGCTTGAATACGATGAAAAGCACATTCTCATAATGCAGTTCCTGTTCCTGTTCGCGGATCACTTCGTTGGTAGTATCCGCAAAGAAACTTTGCAGACGGCGGAAGAAGGAGTCATAATCACCGGAACGCACCTCACGGACAAATTTCTGAATCTCAAAGGGAGATTCCACCTTATTTACGTTTGCGTAAAAAGGGAGCAGGAAACGTACAAACTCCTATTCCACTTCCTGGTTCGGAAAACCTAAACGGTACATTCCAAATTCTTCATCATATCCCTTTATAGTGAGGTATCCGCTCTGATAGAGCAGAGGCACGATACTCTCCATTTTCTCCGTAGGCGCATCAAAATCAGAAGCCATGGCTTGCATGCTGTGCCCCACCTCGGAGGGAAGGACGTGGAACTTACGCAGCATCTCTACCAGATAAGTGGGCGTACCACTGCCAAACCAATAGTTGTCTATCTTCTTTCTTTCCAAGGCATTCAGCAGGCTGAACGGATTATAAATATCAGGCGAAGGCCAAGTGAAATGATAACCGTCATATTTCTCTTTCAATTTCAGTCTGGTTTCCTCACACGTCATCTCCAGCACACCTGCCAGACATTCAATGTGTCCTAACATCCGTTCCAGCATCTCCTCCTCCGTAATGCCGCAAACGGCAGCGTAAGGCTCGTCCATACTGACATTCGAGATATTGTTCAACTCGCTGAAGATGCTGAGCTGGGAAAACTTGGTGATGCCGGTCAGGAACACAAAGCGCAGATAAGGGTCGCATGCCTTCAGCGGACTGTAAAAATTACGTATCACATTACGAAGTACGGGGAGATTCTCCTCCTCGTGCATCACATCCAGCAAGGGCGCATCATACTCGTCGATGAGGACTACCACCTGGCGGCCGGTCTGTTCGCAGGCACGCATGATGAGTGTCTTCATCCTGTCATTAAGAGTAACCGCCCTTTCCGGCTTTCCGTATATTTCTCATGTTCAAAGAGCTGCACATCCAGCATGCTTTCCAATGTTTCCTTGTCCACATACTTGGCCAGACTCATGTCAAAGTGCAGCACCGGATATTCCGTCCATTCGGTTTCCAGCTTTTCGATGGCAAACCCTTTGAAGAGTTCCTTCTTCCCGGCAAAATAACTATGCAGCGTGGAAACCAGCAACGACTTACCGAACCGGCGGGGACGGCTCAGGAAATAATAATTGGAAGCACCGTGTGCCATACGGTAAATGTATTCCGTCTTATCTATATAAAGGTAGTTCCCCTCTATGACTTTCTCAAAAGTCTGTACCCCTATCGGGCATCTCTTCAACTGCTGCTGTTCCATGATTCATCGTTTTTTTGATTGTACTACAAAGGAACAAAATCTAACCGGAAATTTCTAATAGGAGCCTCTTTTTTATCATTTCAGATGAATCTTGAAATAAATGCCTCCGGAGAAGTATTTCCCATTGTTCAATTCGGCAATCAGGTTGATGTGGTCTTTCCAAAGCTGGTAATGTGCCCCGATATTCACTGTGCGGGCGTCATATTCGGCCATCAGATTGAAACCGTTCAACAATTTGTTTCCCCAAGATTCTCCTAATGTATGTATCTTAAAATTTGCACCTATGGCTATACCCTTTGCCTGAGGATAATTAGCCGGCCGGTCAATAACATAAGATACATGAGTCCCCAAATTTCCAATACCTGCAAAATCAATATGCTTTGTCATCGCTATATAATAACGCATAAAAAAAGCATTACCGCCTGATTCATTCCGTGAGGCTATCCCTCCCCCTCCCGATGCTTCATGTGTTCCTGGATCATCCAACCCTACAACGATCTGCGGTGTCCAGCCTTTCCACCACCCTTCTTTCCATACCCGTAACCGCCCATAAAAGGAACGGTCTTGATTTGAATATTTCCCCCAAACTTTTTCCGGAAAATAAGTAGATCCTTCATTGGCATAATTCAATGTACAGGTATATCCCACTTCCAGCCATGGGAAGATTGTGATATTCAGATAATAATTAAATGTATATCTCACATCAAAATCCTCATACCGAAGTGGAGTTATATCAAGTACATTACCACCAAATTTGAATGTTTTATCCTTCTCCATATCAGCTGTCGGTGCATGCAATAATCCTGTGGTTCCCCTTAAAGCCTGTGCATGTATATGTAAACATCCGCACAATAGAAATAGAATCAGGAGTGCATTACATTTCCATCGTCTTTTCTTAGTACTATTACAACTTTTCATTGTAACTACCACATTTTCAAATTCAAGAATAAACATCATTACAAATCCTTCAGGAATAAATGCAGTTCCACTTCTAACGTCTTTGAATTCCCCCTTATTTTGATAGCTTTTGTTTTCATCTTTTTTCCATAACAAGGCGAAAGCCAGACATCTTCTATCCCGACTAAGCCGATCGGTGTGTTTATATTTACACAACAACTGTTTTCTCCCATACGTATTTGTATCGTATTCCTATCTATATATGCCTCACAGTCTGGTCCCAACAGCAAAGTAGCACACCAAGGTACCGCTTTAGTTATCCCATCCTTTATCCGCAATTTTAAATTGGAATGTTCCCATTCAAACACACGCTGATGCCGGACAGGTGCATATCCATCATGGGACGCTTCAAGTCTTACAATATTATTATCAACAGAATAGTTTTCCAATGTACACTTTGCCTTTCTTCCCCAAAGGAAAGCACCCAGCATCTCACTCTGGTTTCTGCCATCTATACATAATGTATTATGCATCTCCGTTTTGCGAAATAAATTCCGGAAAGGTAAATCATAATGATAAATATACGTCCCGGGATCAGCAAACAACATCTTTCCATCCACCATCATCTGAAAACTTAAGGCATCCGCATGTCCATGGGCCGCTATACTTCCAAAACCCAAAGCAGCATGATCAATACCGATTAATACACGATCCTGTCCGTCACGAAGGAATGTATTTCCACCTTCTTTAAAACAACAAGCATCTGATATCGGCAAAGGTTCCATTCTCCTCATGTCACCTATCTCTTCATCGGTAAACAGCCAGCAGACCGTTTCATTAACCGGATGTTGGAAAATATATTGATAAGGAGTTTTCAATACCAAAGAACATAATTGCATTATATATTGCAGATGATTGATTTCTCCTCCCTGCAAATCCAGAATTTTGCCTTCATCATCATCACCAAATTCCATTGCAACATTCCCTCTCCATGATGAACATCCTACATATTCTGTCATTTTCTCAAGCATCTGAAGCCAAATTTCCGGTACATTGCAATTACAGGTCTGCATGGAGTGTATCATCAGCGCATAAGCTTCCATACCGAACATCTGGTAATGCAATGATAACTCTTTGTTCACTCCATCCGTGTAATTCTGTTTCAATAATTCTTCCGTAAGGATGGAAATTCCCAATGTTTTCCATTTCTCACAATGGAAAGCCAGTCCTGCAAGCCCGATAGCTGTCGCTTCCACCAACAAATGGTTGTTGGCCGATGAAAAACGGGAGTAATGTTGTGAAACATAGCCTATCATATTACGGATTCCAACGGAAAGTCTGATTTTAAAGTCCTTATCCACATTCTTACTTTGGGAAAGAAAAGCAAGCGTGTACATCCAGTTTATCGCCCGTATGGCCACTTCCATCACACTGGTCCAAGATATACCTTTTAAAAAAGGATTCTCCCTTCTCCAACTGTCAAAAAGGGCTTGCAATTCCCTATAATGCTTCAAATCGCCTGTAGCATAAAAATTCTTTGCCAATAAGGCAAACTGAAAGTGACGGTTCAACTCCCAATTAGTACGCGCGTCCCCGATATGATCACATTGTTTATAAGGCAAATTATAGCTGAATTTCCTTGACCATTTATTGCCTGTCTGGAATCCAGCATGCCAGTCCTGTTTATAAATTCCATAATCATATCCCCCCAACAGGTGAATATCCGTCCGTACACTAAACTTCTTATTCTTAAAATTCAGCCCCAGACGACCGGCGTTAAATGACAGATGCGATGTTTCTTCATAGAATAAACTTGAGGTTATATCCATATCGCTATCGGCGAAACGTACCTTTTCCCGATGCTGGCTTTTCTTTTGTTCCAACCGCCAAAGTATTTCTTTGGCATTCATCGCCCGCAGGCGATTATAATACCAGGAGATTTTTTTCATCGTTTTTCAAATGTATAATTAAAAGAAACTAACATGCGCAACGTATGCGCAGGAGCATCTGTCGGCATGGATATCTCAGGAGTTACCTCAAGTGTTCCACAAGTAAAGCGAAATCCCCCTCTTATTCTATTTTCTTTCATTCGGTATTCTGGTATAGTCCTCCATTCAGCTACTACGGCAATCCCCCCACTCACCTGCCAACTTCCTCCAGCAGCCCAACATGTCTTATAGCCGTAATCCGAATCTTTATGAGGATTAATATTCAAATACAATTTAAAAAAAGGAAATGGTGTATAAGCGACTTTTATTTCAGCACCGCAATTATAAAAACTGCCATTCCATGTGGTTCCCAAATAAGGAGATATATCCATTCTGATCTTTTCCAATGTTTTTCCATATCCAATGGTAGCACGCAAGTATTGATAGCCCATCTTTTCTGAAAATGCACTATGCTCTGTTTTGAAAGACCAGGCATCATGCAAACAATAAGTAATGTGAGCATATTTATTATCACGTACTCCGACTGAGATTTGAGCCTGAGCTGGTATTAAAATATACAACAACACAAAAGTAAAAATCAATTTCATTTTAAAGACTGCTGTAATTTATTCCTCAAAATCTCATATCCATAATCATTAAGATGGATACCATCATAACAATACTGCATATTCATTCTCCCATCTTTCAACATTATATTATAAATATCCAAATAATGCACTTCTTGCTTTTCTATCTTGAATTGTTCCTGAATGGCCTGATTCACTTTTTCTATCTTATTGTTTATATTAGGGCTGTCTGTTTCATAATTACGGGGCATTATTGCATATACATAAATCTGCCGGGCATGAAGATTATTCACTGCCTTTACATACCTCTTGGCATAAGTTTTCTCATCCAAGTCCATACGCATATCATTTGTCCCTATCATTATGACCACATTCTTGTCAGTATACATTCCTTTACAACGCTCTATGTAATCGATTCCGGCACCAGGTAAACCATCATTATAAACGGTGTAAACAGGGAAATATACTTGTATATCCCATTTTCCTATTATTGAATCACCTAAAAAATAAAAAGTAGAAAACTTATCATCATTAACACACGAGCACATTAACAAGACAAGGCATAAAAGCCCCTTGAACATATTCCCTCTCATAATTTTACTATGGAATGCCAATCATAATCCTCTTCCCGAAAGGTCTGCACAACCCACCGTCCAACACATCGCACACAGTATGCAACCATAACGATAAGAAGAAATATTAACAGCAAATTAAAAGGAAAAAGAAAATTCATACAATCCGTAAAAAGAGAAAACTGGCATAAATAAATTTCCAGACATAAACCTGATATAATTGTTATTATGCTTTTGCCCCATTTATTATTATATATTTTCTCCCATTTATCTGTATTGGCCAATTTATAAAGGTAGTAAACAGCCCCCATCAAAGGAATAAGCGTTATAATCTGGGCATATGATATTGCCGGATTTTTCATTCCTGCATATTGTATTCCATAAAACAAAATGATACATAAAAAGAATGCCATCGCATCACGAAAAAGATTACATTGAGGTTTCACTCTTTTCATACCTATCACAGCTCCCTCCAACATAAAGATAAAAGAAAATACCATTTTCCAATCACCTTTATATAAATGATTTATTTCTTTATTTTCAAAACAAATAATATACCATATCAAAATAAAGAGACCTGCTGTAAAAAACATCCAAATTATTTTATCCGAAAAATATTTTCGGATAAAATAAAACAATACATAATATACCATTATGCTACTAACGAACCATCCCCCTCCTGTTAGGATCATAGATTTCACATCACTTTGATATCCAAAAAAGAAAGTGGAAATAACAGCCCATCCTATAACAGATGGATAAATCCTGTTTATTCTGCGCTTGTACCAATTGTCAAAGCTTCCTAACCTGCCAAGAAAAAGTGTAAAGCCCGAACAGAAAAAGAACAAGGCGTCTCCTAATGCACCTCGCCAACCCTGCAAAATAGGCATATAGCATATCCATATGAGAATTAGTTATAAGCAATGCCGCCCAGCATTTCAATATATCAATACTAATATTTTTGTGAACAGTCTTATTCATTTGTTTTCTCTTTTATCCTCCAAATAAGGTTGAATAGTATTATTCCATGATTCATTCTTGAATATATCATAATCCAGTTTGTCAGACCAGCCTATAATCCTCGCAGGTACTCCAGCTACAATTGCATTTTTAGGAATACTTTTATTTACGACCGCATTAGGTGCAATAATCACGTTGTCTTCTATAATCACCGGTCCCTGTATAACAGCTCCTGGACCGACATAAATACGATTTTTCAATACTGGAGCATGACTGTATGGTCCTTGGCCAACTATTGAAACATTGTTACCTATTTTACAATTATCCCCTATCACCACTTTTGCATTAAGTAAAATACCAAATCCCGAATGATTGAAGAAAGTACCTTTCCCGATTTTTACTTTGTAACTAATTGCACTGGAATAACATAGGAAGATAAATAATTGAAATAATTTAGGAAGTAATGGAATGTTCAACTCCGATAATCGATGTCCTATCCGATGAACTGTTGCTAAATTTACCATTTTCAATATCAGTTATAAACCTCTTTTCTTAAAATATTTATCATACCCCTCCAACAAAGTTTTTGAAGTATGTTCCCAACTCAGTTCATCGATTATGCGGCTACGACCATACTCAGACATCCGTTTACGTTTGTCGGGGTCTTCCAGTAACTCTATAATCTTCTTTGCCATATCCACCGCATTGTTAGGTTCTGCATACAGTGAAGCCGCCTGGGCGGAGTAACGTCCTTCGGTAAGATCGAACTGGACAATGGGCTTCCCGAGTGCCATATATTCCAATATCTTATTCATGGTACTCTTATCGTTCATTTCATTGTATTCATCCGAATTGACACAGACATCCGCCGTATTCAGATAATCAAGCAGCTTTTCATCGCTCACTCGGCCTGTAAATTCTACAATATCATCCAAAGCCATATCATGACAAAGCTGTTTCAGCTGCTCCAGATGCGGACCGCCGCCCACAATGCCCCAAAATACATCATCACGCCCCCAATCATTCTTTATATGGGAAGCCGCTTTCAGTAAATATTCAATTCCTTCCTGCTGGCCGATAACTCCCAAATAGCCTACCATATATTTACGGCCACGCTTGATTTCCGGTTTTACCGGAGTTATCTTCAAGCGCTCCAGTTTGGGACCACTGCGTAAGACATATACGTCTTCCGCTTTCATCCCTCCACGTTCTATGGCTATCCTCTTATAACTCTCATTGGTGACAAAAGCAAAAGTACAGTGTTTATAGGTATTACGTTCCAACCACAACTGGCTCTTATAAAGCAGACCGCTTTTCTTACCAAACTTAGCCTCATACAACTCCGGACAAATATCATGATGGTCAAAAACATAATCCACTCCATGCTTTTTAAAAGGCTTGGCCACCAAATAAATATCATCTGGCGGATTGCATCCGTGAATCACATGGAAGCCCCGTTCCTTAAATATTTTCTTGGCCAGGCGATATTCATCGCGCAAGGCACAATAATACTCACGGGCATATCCCCATGCGCCATTTCCTTCCCGTGGCAATTGATGGCGATAGATATGCACGCCTTGCAGATATTCATAATCCTTGTCATAGCCTTTGCCTTTAGGACAAATGACACTCACACCGTATCCGTTCTCCGCCAATGTGGTAGCTTCCTGCCATACCCGTGTGTCAAACGGCACAGGCAGATTCTCCACTATAATCAGTACTTTCCTCTGTTCCATGAGTTTTTAAAATTCCGTTCCTTTGATGTCTTTCTCTATTTTCTGATATTGCGCTGCGGTATTCGCATTAATATTTCCCCAAGACAATCCTTCATAAACACCGGCATAATCCACGTCTTTCCAAGCCCGCACTAAATCAATGATGATTTTGCCCGGATAGTTTTGCAAAATATCTGCAAACTCTTGTTCTTTATTGGTAACCACCAGCACATCACTCCCCTCAATTACGGATTGGAGGTTATCTGTAACAAAATGTTGCAAATGAGGTATCTTCGCCATTATGAAATCCTTATTCGTTCCTGTCAGTTCCGAGATCTTTACATTTTTGTCATAAATACGGATATTGAATCCTTTGCCCAGCAGAGTTTCCACGACATCCACTATCGGGCTGCAACGTAAATCATCCGTTCCAGCTTTAAAGCTCAAGCCTAAAACACCCACATTCCGCTTTCCTTTCCCCATTATGACAGAAACAGCATTCTTTTTTTGAATCTCATTGGAATTCTCTATGCTGTTAATGACTGGAACATCAATATATAAATCACGTGCCAAGGTGCGGAGAGCCTTGGAATCCTTGGGCAGACAAGAGCCGCCGTATGCAAACCCGGGTTTAAAATAATAGGGTGATATGTTCAGTTCACGATCCTTACAAAAGATTTCCATCACCTTATGGCTATCAATATCCAGTCCCTTGCAGATATTGCCCACTTCATTACCAAAAACAATCTTCAAGGCATGATATGTATTATTGACATATTTCATCATTTCCGTGACTTTGATATCAGTACATACGAATTCCGCATTTATATCTTTATACAGTTCACGGAATTTTTGCTCGGCATACTCGCAATCTGTACCAATCAAAGTCAAAGGAGGGTTCAAATAATCATGTACAGAAGTTCCTTCACGAAGGAATTCCGGATTGGATACCACTGTAAATGCCTTGCCACGCTGCTTGCCGGATGCCTCTTCTATGATCTCACCTACTTTTTTATTGGTTCCGGGCAGTACCGTACTACGAATGGCAATGATATGATAGGTTTCTTTCGTTTTTATAGCTTCTCCTATTTGTCTTGCTACTCCGTAAATATAGCTAAGGTTCAGATGCCCTTCCTTGGAACTGGGAGTTCCCACCGCTATAAAAGAGATTTCCGAATGATGGACTGCTTCATGAACATCTAAAGTGGCTGTCAAACGCCCGTTTTTATGCCCTTCCGCACACAGTTCTTCAATGTCCTTCTCTATGATGGTAGGATGACCGGATTTTATCAGGTTCACTTTGTTTTCTGACACATCCACTCCTATTACATGGTGACCCAATTTTGCACAACAAGCTGCGCCTACGCATCCTACGTAGCCGAGACCGAAAATACTAATATTCATAGAATGAATTATTTTAGATATGATATAATATACTTAAATTTATTCCGAGATGAATAAGTGATTTGTTCTTTTTTTATTAGTTGAACAGAAACATCTAAATTATTCTTTCCTACACGCTCATTAAGATTAGCAACAAGAACATCACAATCTTTCTGTATAAAATCAACAGAAGGAACAATTCTAATAACCAATTCTCCCTTTTTATATTGAATCAGTTGAGCCATATTTACATGAGAAGCATTTTTAAATATATGATCCAATCTCATAACCTTTGAACCGTCTTTACATATAATAAAATCCTCATCACGCCCTATAATACGCTTAATGTAATAATTCTCATTATTTTTCGATTTATCGAGTTCAATAACATCATTTACTTTATATCGGATTAGAGGAAAAGCCGAATTTATTAGGGAAGTGGTTATTATAAAATCTTTTAAATACTCATTTATCGAATAGCCTGGATCTTCAAAGTATCCATTATGATTGATGTTTTCACTTAATCTAACAGTTCTTTCTGTCGTTCCATAATGATCGAATATTTGAGTCGAAAATTGTTCTTCGATTAGTTTCTTTTGATAATCCATCAAGCACTCAGAAGAAGTAAAGCAGACAGGGATGTTACATTGCAACCCCATTTCTTTAAAAGCCATAGCTAAACAAAATAAGGAACTAGGATAGCCTTCTATTGCCACAGGTCTTCTTTTCTGTAAAGCATTATAATATATAGTTGCAGTTAAAGCGTTTATATTATAGCTGGAAAGAAATAATGTATTTGACACATGAATAAATAATGTAGTTTCATTCTTTCCCAGATTTCCACGCAGTGAAGCTAATGGCTGCCCATAGATATATCCACAACGTTTCCTATAGCAATAGAAATAAGCTTGCTCTCTCCAAATTGACTTCCAGTCCTCAAACACGGTCAAAGGGGTTCCAGTAGTCCCACTTGTCCTATTTTTTAATAATTTCCACTTAGATGTGGTAAGCAGAGCATCAGACTGATGAAGAATCATATCTTTAGTAACAATCGGCAACTTGCTTATATCATCTAAACATTTTATATCTTCTAATTTTATACCTGCTTCAGTATAAAGTTTATGATAAAAAGAAGACTTTGTATATGCTTTGCGGAAAATATTTAAAAATACCCTTTCATTTCTTTCCTGTAGTTCATCATGTGACATATTATACATCCGCTCAATCTCTTTTATATAAGGGTAAATAACAGGATAAGATCTTAGCAAATATTTTACTGACTCCTTTAAATATTTATTCATTTATCATTTAATAATTTAAGATACAGATTTTCCAATTGCTTTTTCACTGAGTCAGGAAGATGGTCTTTTACCATATCCGCTGATGCAGCTCCCATTTTCTCCCTTAACTCTCTATTAAACAACAAATTGTCTATAGCTTTCTTCATTTTTTTTTATTACCAGGTTCTATGATAAAACCATTTACTCCATCCTTTACTATTTCTGGTATTCCACCTACATTTGTAGAAATAATTGGCAAATGATAAGACATTGATTCTAAAATAGAAACAGGTAATCCTTCATTATAAGAAGGAAGCACATAAGCGTCTGCCCTATTCAATAATTCTATCTTATTTTTACCAGAAATCCATCCTTGATAAAAAGCTATATTCTCTAATTTATTTTGTTTAATATACTCTTTGGCTTTTTCCACTTCACCATCTCCTCCAAAAAACAATTGTAATTTTCCTTCATAAAACAAACGATTTTTTGCAAGGACTTCCAACAAATCAAATATTCCTTTTCTATTTCCTATCCGTCCTAAAAATAGAAGTATGAACTGGGACGATTTGATTTTATTAATCTGAGGACTATCGATCACATTCTTAACAACCTCAACACATGGATGAAAGAACTCTGATTCAAAGTAATTTTTCCAACTTTCTGATAATGCTATAACACAATCACATTTTTTAAGAGTCAAACGCACCACTTTTTGATGTTTTGCTGCAAAGTTTTGGAATTCGGCTCCATGAACATGATAAACAACTTTCTTTCTAAATAACTTTGATAAATAAATAAAGATTCGTTTTCGCCAGAAACTAGCATAAGAAGCACCATGGATATGAACTATTTTAATTTCCGGACAGCATATCATTACAAACATGAAATGAATGAATGCTTCTATAAATATTTCTATTTTTTGAATATTATTTCCATCAACTACAGTTCGTACAAAATGAAAAGGAGAAAAAATAGTAGAATATACTTTTTCTACTGAAGCTACTCCTCCTCTTGGATACTTCCAATCTATTCCAAGAAATAAAATTTTAGGAGCTAAGAAATTATCTCTTTTATTATACTTATATATCATTTTTCCTTTATCTTATGAGTATTTAATTTTGACGTATCATATATAGAAAGTCTCTTTTCAAGATTTTTAGTGCTTTTAAGTTTTACAATACTGCTCTAATTTGAACAATCCACTCTGTACTCTATTTACATATAGATCTTTTCCATTTATTATAACACATCAACCAAGAATCAGGAAGAAAATTTCGTATTTTCCTTTTTATTTTTAGTTTTATTGTTTTTTCAATCCAAGAACCAGCAAAATGATGAATAGTATAGGTATTAGAAGTCTTATGAATTTTACCTGTTATATGGGACTTCGCTGTTAAATATTCCGAAGAAAGTAAAGTAAGTTCTGCATTATTTATATATTTGCTTAAAATAGTATACATAATAACAGGTAATGGTTTCATTTCATAAGTACCATCTGATTTTATGAAATGCCTATCAACATAATAGTCCAAACATTCTTTGATTTTTTCAGCTCCTTTAATAGCTCCCATTATACCTCCCTCAATACCATCTGGCTCTTCATATCCTAAAATATAATCTGACATTAAAAGATCATCAAAAGATTTAATAACTTCAACATCCATATCCATATAAATTCCGCCATAATTGTATATGGCATAAAGTCGAATATAATCTGCTGCAAATGCATACTTCTTGGCTTTAAAAGCCTCTTGCACCCATATACTTTCATTTATATCAAAACGATCAAAATTCCATAAACAAAACTCATAATCTGGAAGTTTTTCCTTCCAACCAGATACATATTTTTGCATCTCATTTGGAATAGGATCATTACTTAACCAACAATAATGGATTATTTTAGGTATCATATTTTTATTTATTATGTTTAACGCATGAAAAAGCTCCTAAAAAGAAAGGATTATATGCAAATTCAATTAGATGGTGACTGACCATACTATGTATAGCAACTAAAATTATAATCAATGGAAAAAAATAATTTTTCTTATCTAAGCTCTTCTTGCATATATGGATAAGTACGAATAACATTATAACAAAAAAAGAAATTCCATATATTATTGGAATTAATAAGAAAGAACTATCTATAAAATTATATTCATCACCTGTTCCAGATCCTTTCTGAACATAATGTTGGCCAAATATTTTCATACCATCTTCTGATAACGCACGATACCCTAAAGAAATACGCCCTGTCAAAATATAATCTAAAGCCACTAAAAATAGAGTCGGATTGGAATAAGCATATGTCACCCCTAACATTATTAAAGCAGCAAAAGACACCGAATAAGTCAACACAAAAGAAGTCAATTTATTCAATGTAGTCCGTTTCTTAATTTTCCAATAAAAAAATGATGTGAAAATTATCAATAGAACACAAATACTGTCTAGTCTTGCATGACAATTATGAAATATAAAATAAGACATTCCTAAATATAAAATATAATCTTTCAATGCAAGTTTTCCTTCTCTTAAATAATACCATGCAAGTAATAGATAAAAAATATGTGATGCAAAATCCGTAGGATAAACATATCCAAAAGAATACCGTGGAATATCATCCAAACCACGATAATGGGCTACATTTTCTAATATTCCAACAGAACTTGCAAATACTGTAATTAAGAGAATCGTTAATTCTATTAAAAAATATATTCTGACAATTTTCTTAAATTTTATGTTTTTAGCGGTAACAATAAATACAAACGGAATAATAAAAGTAGAATATCCACAGCTGTAAGCAGTTATAAATAAAATCAATAAACAAGTACAAAACAAAAGTAGCTCTTTTAATGTATAAGTATTGATAACCCAAAATAGTCTAATAACAATAAGAATTACCGTCAGCACACGTAAAAAATAAGCAAATAGTGGAGGCATCTCCCATATCGTTGTATTCATTACAACATAAAATAAATAAATAGAGAAAGTAAATAAAAACAAAGTTTCTCCTTTTATTTGGGACATTACACAATCGTTATTTATCATTACATCTTTCCTAATTGATGCTTGACTCCCCGAATATACATTTTCGCGAACAATATAAAATCAGAAAAAAGATATTTATCATTAAAGGGAACATTTTTCAATATATAAAAATAACTCTTCAATAGTAATAGAAATGGCCGAACATATTTTACAGTAAAGTTCGTTCCATATTTATGCGAAAAATATGTTTCATTACGGATTTGATAACAATATTTCCATTTACTATTCTTCACTCTTTCTATTGGAGACAAACTATTCATTAAAAGATGTTTATTTAATATTGCTTTTGTAACATACATAACCTTCATTCCAGCCAACACACATCTAAATGAATAATCAGTATCATCAAATAGAATAAATAGTTCCTTATTTGGTAACCCGATCCGTGAAACACACTCTCTATTTATTAATGGTCCTTCAAAAGCCATCCCAACAATATCAAGTGACTCACAACATAAATCTTCTATCTCAAGTCTTTCATGCAAAGGTTTAAATGGATTAGATAAATGCAAAAATTTACTTTCTGTAAGGAAAGGTTTTCCATTTTGAACACGCTTAGGACACATTATACCAATATTATCCACTTTATATTCTAGTAATTTTTCCAAACAGTCAGGCTCAGGATAAACGTCATCATCCATACACCACATCCAATTAAAGCCAAGCTCATAAGCTTTTTTTAATCCCCTATAAAAGCCTCCTGAACCTCCACTATTTATTTGTTTTATAGTCAACAAATCAGTTTGAGTCTTTAGCCATTCCTCTGTTTCATCTGTACTTGAGTTATTTATAACCATTATACAATCTAGCTTATGGCTCTGATTTTTTAATGCAGCTATACAAACTTTTAATAATGCACACCGATTATATGTTACAACAATTGCTACTATTTTCATATTATACAACTTTTTTATTTATAAAATAAAAAATACCTCCCTATCAAATAAAATAAGGCTTTACATAAAGATATTTTATTATAATTTTCTCGAATAATCACACTATGATTATAATCATAATAATTTCGAGAATCACCATCATATTCAAATCTTTTTTCTGAATCAATGTCTTGATGAGTATGACTGTTAGCTAATTCTTTATTTATCATCTTACAGTGTAATCCGCTATTATCCCATCCCATATTTCTTACTTTAGATACAACAGGCATAACAACATCCATATCATGCAATGCCATATATACTGACAATACATTATCTGTCGCTTCCTTATTCCATTTTTTTAAAGATATTTGCACAAAATGCATTAAGCGAAAGCCACCATTTTGAATGATTTTTTTTACAAACTTTAAATTATAAATGCAATGATGGAATTCAGCCTTTTTACAAAAAGATGAATATCGCAAATAGCGATCTTTCCAGATACCATATCCCCAAGCTGAGAAATCAACATTTTGTCTAAAATGATTATTATTAGAAAATTTTATCGAATAAAAAGGACGCCAACCACAAATGGCTAATATTGATTTGTCATTTTTATAGATTTCCAACCCTTTATTTATATATTCCAAAAAATTAGGGCTAAAAATATTATCATCCTCGCTAATAATCCATTGATCGTATTTACAACTTATCAAATTTAACAAGCCTATCAAATTTTTACTCGCTCCCCAATTTACATCTCGGCATATAATATGTAATTCTTTAAATCTATTTTTAATATTAGTATTATAAAGAAAACACTTTATTTTTTCATACCCTTCTCTATGAGATTCATTCAAAGGGTAATCTAAACCTATATAAACTTCTGTCTTTTCTGCCCATGTACATCTTGACAAAGACTCCAAACACTCTTTAAAATGTTCATATCGGCATAAAGTAGGTATAATAACAGGAGCGAAATTATCTACTATTATATTTTTTCCCATACAGTATCATATTATTTACTAATTTATTTTTATGTATCTGGTCTAAATCTATCCAAATCAATTGTTTTACCATATAAGACGTATTTTCCATTATAATTTCCGACATATGAAAACCTACTTTTTCATATGCTTTAACAGCTGCTAATATTATAATTTCAAACCTCAAGCTTTATTTCTCTAAATCCACTTAGCCAAGCTTTCTGTTCAAGAACCATATACGTAACATTAAAAAGACCGTACCACCGATAATTAGGCCGAACGATGACATGATTGACATAACATAGAGGAACACGATTCATATAAGCGGCTATCATTCCTACCAGATCTCCCCAATCATTTTGCAAACAATACATTTGGCATTTTCGACAATTTATTTTCTTTCGGAAATTCTTATTCTCAAAAGTCATAAAATTTCTTTTTGTTAATTCTAAAAAAATATTTAGTTCTGAAAACAACACATTATTGTATGAGAAGAATATCTATCCCATCCCTACTAATATCTGTTAATGTTTTATTAATGGCTTAGCAGGATTGCCTATCATCACAAGATTATCATCAATGCTATTCAATACATTAGAACACATACCAATACGATTGTAATCACCTATAACAGAAGGAGTACGAACACTGCTATTTAACCCGAAAAAATTACGGTTACCTACTGTTATAGCAGATCCTAGACAAGTATGTGCCGCAAAAAAATTATCATTACCTATCACACAATCATGGTCAATGTTTACATTTGAGTTAATGAAATTACATGTACCTATCACCACATTATTTTTTATAGTAGCATTGGCCAAAACAATAGTACCATGACCGATTTGTGCAGTACGACTAATATAAGCAGTTGGATGAACAAACGTAAGATAACGATGCACAGAAATTCCATAACTGTCACGCAAAGCAAAACGTTCACGCGCTATATCATAGCGGAACATACCAAAAATGAAATAAACATCCTTACATTGTTTGTATTTATCCCATGCCTCTTTTGTTCCACATAGCACCGGCCATCCATTAATACCTTTGGCATATGAAGGATCATCAAAAGCAAATCCCAACACTTCAATATTCATGCCATATCTTACACGAGCATCCTCTATTTCTTCTGCTATATCTACACAGGAACCTTTGCCACCTATCAAGATAACTTTCTTATGAGTACTTTCCTCCATCTATCAATTCTATTATTTTATCCATACTCTCTTTTCCATACCGTTGGTCTATTGGTAACGGAAGAATGTGATAACATAAAGCATATTCACAATCTTGAGAAGTACACCATCGTGGTACATTCGGCCAATATTGGGCTACAAAGACATGATTCCTTATAAGTTTTTCCCGTAAAGTTATATCATTTGTATAAAACGGATAAACCATTGGACAAGTGAAAGACTCCACCCCACGAACTTGTAGCAACCGAATAAATTCATTCTGACTTGCAAGAGCCGAATGCAGATAGTTATAATTATTTCTTCGAATTTTTACTATTTTAGAATAATCCAGTGAATGAAGAATATCAATCGTTAAGCAACTCATTCCAGAAAGGGGCAAATTGCGAAGAATATTATCATTATTTTGGAATACTGAATATCCTTCTGTCACATTTCCTTCCGCACGTAACAACAAATGCATACAAAAACTACTTGCGTCTTTAGAAAGCATCTCATTCATATTTAATTCTAAAGGTGATATAGCAATGCCGCCATCCGGAACCCCTACAAATTTTCTAGGACTGTAAATCTGATGGCTTTCTTTTATCTCCGGAGCAAAAAAAGCCTGTGCATTGTCTATAATCAAGTTATTACCATACATTTTTGCCAAAAAAGATACATAGCTGTCCATTATACCGAAATAGTTGGTATACAATAAATATTCACCTGTTACCAGTTCCGGAAGTTTTTCTATCTCCAAATCAAAATTGATATGATAGAACGCATATGGAACACCTATTGCTTTTAATGTATCAGGCACAATGTCACATGTAAAATACGGTATCCATAATCTTGAAATTTTTCCAATACTTTGAAGAATTAACTGAAGTGCCCCATGTCCACTATTAACCAAAGCTCCTTGTTCATGAGGAAATGGCACCTTATTTATAGGAAATTCCCAAGAAAAATATCCACCTATTGCTTTCATTCAATCTCGAGTATTAGATTTAACAATAATATTGAGCCAATTACTTGAACCATAAACTAGTTCATCCATCTCCTCTCTATCATTGCACCGCAACAATACATCACCAAGGCAACTATTAGCTCCTGTAAATGTATGTACTGCATCTTCTTTTTGAACATTGATAAAGGTTGCTTTCACATTGAGTTCCTTAATTACGGAATTCATTCTAATAGAATCATAGTAACCTGTATTAGAAGTATACAGCGCAAAAGAAGCCCAAACACCATCATATAAAGGGTTACACATTGGCTTTAATTCCAACCCAACCGCTTTACGTACTTCATTTTCAATAAGATTTTGGTTTGCTGCCATATCTTGCAGTTTCGCCAACATATTACCTCCTCCTCTAGGGGAAACTTCCATTATGTATACTTTTCCATTAGAGCATACACGACTCTCAATATTATATATTCCATCTTTCACTTTCAATAAATCAAAAAGTCTTTGTAAATCCCCTTTCAGAGCATTTTGATAGTGCATATCCATGGTAGATGGATATATTTCAGCTATTGGAACAAAAGGATTAGCTATGTTCCTATCAAATATTTGGTCTGAAAAAGTACAATAGTCTAAATGCCCGTTTATAGTAAAACAATCAGCAGAAGATTGAAATCCTACTATATCCAAAAACTCTTCTACGATAAACTTTCCACTAAATGATTTGTCCAAAGCTCTCTTGATTGCCTCAGGCAACATTGACTTTTCTTCAACCTTAGTGACCCCCTTACTTCCTGCTGAGTCCACAGGCTTTACAATAATCGGCCAAGAGAAATCATCCACATTGTTTAACGCATCCTCCTCTTTAGAAAAACTTAAAGCTTTAGGTGTATTGAACTTATTATCTTTCAAGAACTTCCTAAATAACGACTTATCCTGCAATATGCAAGCATTCTCAAATGAACACTGAAAAGGAAGATTCATTTTTTCGGCCACATAAGCCGCTGTAATAACCCCCGGATCAACAGCAAAAGACATTATGCCGTCTATTTGCAATTCTCTTGCCAATTGGAGCACAGCATCTATGTCTACAATATTTACATTATGATATTCATCTGAATATTTATGAGCTGTATTGTCTGGTAAATAATCAACAGTTATAACATGAATACCAAGTTTATGGGCTGTTTCTATCACTGGAATAAGATAACTAAGCCCTCCTAATAACATCAATTTCTTTTTACTCATACCTTTATCACATTTATGATCTGTTCCATATTTTCTTCAATCAACGCATGATGCATCGGCAGACAGATAACACTATCTGCCATTCGATGCGCATTAATCAAATTTTCAGGTATAGCACTTTGCAACCCCCGATAACTACCGAACGTACTTATCAACGGATAAAAATACCTGCGTCCTAACACATTATGCTCTTTCATCCTGCAATAAAGTTCATCACGAGTCATACCATATTTCTCTGCATCTATAAAAATGGGGAAGTATGAATAGTTGTGCTTCACGCCCGGCATATCATCAAAGAATGTGATACCATTCACCCCACTCAACGCTTCACGGTACTTTATGGCAACCTGACGACGTGCAGCAATGGCGGAATCCACCTGCCTCAGATTCAGCAGTCCGTATGCAGCACGTACTTCATCCATTTTACTGTTTATACCCGGAGCCACCACGGTCACCTCATCAGCAAAGCCAAAATTCTTCAGATAGTCTATACGTTTCTTGGTCTGTTCATCGTGCATGACCAAAGCACCACCCTCTATCGTATTATAAACCTTGGTGGCATGGAAACTGAGTGTGGACATATCCCCCGCATTCAGAATGCTTTCACCGTTTACTTCCACACCAAACGCATGGGCCGCGTCATAAATGACTTTCAAGCCATACTTATCGGCTATCTCCTGAATACGCACGGTATCACAGGGCTTTCCATATACATGAACCGGCATAATGGCCGTCGTTCTGGGTGTAATGGCAGCCTCTATCTTATCCGGATCCATATTACCTGTAGACGGGTCGATATCCACGAAGACCGGAGTAATACCATTCCACCAAAGGGCATGGGTGGTAGCCACAAAACTATAAGGGGTGGTTATCACCTCTCCCGTTATTCTCAAAGCCTGCAAAGCTGTTATCAATGGCAGTGTCCCATTGGTGAAAAGACTGATAAAAGGTACTTTCAGATAAGCAGCCAGTTCCTTTTCCAGTTGCTTATGAAAAGAACCGTTGTTTGTTATCCACTTGCTCGCCCAAATTTCCTTGAGCATTGCGTGAAAATCGTCAAGGTCCGGCAGTAACGGAGACGTTACTGTTATCAAACTTTTATCCATATCATTTTTTTTAAATTTATCTTTTTGAGAACAATGAGAACAGTTCCTGTAGTTCCTGAAAGCGGAGAATCCTTGTTACAGCCAGATAAAACCCACTGCCCAAAATGATACCGCCCAGCAACTGGGCATACAGATTCTCAGTCATCCACTGAAGGGAAAGCACAAGGACAAACATCAGCAAGGAAACCACCAGAGTGGGAAACAAATCGCGCATCTGCATAATAAAACCAACTTGTATCAGCTTTCCTGTATAAAAGGTATTGATTACCAGGCAAAGAAGGGAGCTTACCACTCCCCCAAAGCACATGGTTTTCAGACCTAGAGGAATGGTCAGGAAAAGGATGCTGACTCCTATCGCCTTCTTGATAATTTCCAACCGGAGGAAAAGATCGGAACGTCCCTGTACCTGTAACAGGTTCAGATTGATGGCATGAATGGGATACCACATCATCGAGAAACAGATGATTTGAAGCAGAGCCGCACAGAATATCCATTTCTCACCCAACACAATCCGGATAAACGGAAAGGAAACCGCTGCAAGTCCTGTCATAAGAGGAAAGACCACATAAGCGGACAATTTGAGAAATTTACGATACACTCCCCGTAATCTGTCAATATCATTTTGTATGCTGCAAAGCACGGGATAAGTCACACGTTGCAGTATCCCTGTAATATTGGAAGAGGGGAAAACAGAGAATTGTTGGGCCCGTGTATAATGTCCCAAATCACCGGCGGAAAAGACCTTGCCTATGACAATGGGATAAATATTGTTGTAAGTGGTATCCAGCAGACCGGACGCCAACAGTTTGGAACCAAAGGAGAACAATTCCCTGAAAGATTTCCAGGAATAGGTTCTCATGGGCTTCCATTTTGAAAAGATCCATAATAACAAGGTGTTTATCCCCAGATTGACCAGTTGCTGGCATACCAATGCCCATACGCCAAATCCTGTATAAGCCAATATGATACCTGCCATACCGGAGATAACAGCAGCAATCAATGATGCCTTTGCCTGGGTCTTGAAATCTATCCTGACTGTCAGTAGTGCACGCTGGACTACAGCCAGTGAGTTAAAGATTATACCCAGGCATACCACTCTCATCACTAAAGAAAGTTCGGGAAGTCCATAAAAATCCGCCACCCAAGGTGCGGAAATATAGAATAACAGATAAAGCGCAAGACCGACAGCTATATTGAAATAAAACACAGTAGAATTATCTACTTCTGTCCGGTTTTGTTTACGTATCAAGGCCTGGGAAAATCCACTGTCTATCAATGATTGGGAAACAGCCAAGAATATGGTCAGCATTCCGACAAGGCCGTAATCCTCCGGAGTTAGCAGTCTGGCCATGATAATCATGATCACAAACTGAATACCTTGCACAGAAAAGCGTTCTATCGAACTCCAGAGAACCCCCTTGGTCGCTACTTGTTTTAAGGAATTGGACATATTATTGTCATTCAGTTAAATAGGGAATATAATATGTATCCTAGTCCACTTTCTCGAACGGAAAAGCATGAAGATAGCTGATAGCCACCGTCATATTTCCAAAAGCGAACACTAACCTTGTATTTCGATGCAGCCGCATAATGCACCCCTCCTTCCCTCGGAAAATACCACCGGTAATGCGAATACGTTGCTTCTTCTGAAGATAAGCCTCCAAAGGACGGTTCAACAGTTCAATGTTGTAGGGCATGGATTCGTACAAATAGATAAATTCCTCCATCTGACGTTGGGGAATAACCGCAGCACGATGGGTTACATAGTCCGTTACCAGATATTGGCGGGGGAGCATAGCAGACAAGATGCGCTGAAGTTGCTCCAAAGGAGCGCACACAAATAACCAACCGCTACCTTGTACTTCCTTTTCATCTGTCAGGGCATTGAGTTGTGAGGCAGAACCGGTGGAAAAGGCTTCCTTCACGATTCTGGCGGATTCACGGCGAGCAGCATACTCTTGTTTGGTATAATCACACTGTTCGAAACGTTTCCGATGACCTGCCTCGGTATAAGAAAATACTTTGAAACAGAAGTAACATTCCTCGGTTATCCCTTCCGAAGTACGGAGTTTTACTGCTTTTCTGCCACTGAAGATTGCAATATAACGCTTCAGTTCCTTATAGGGAAGATACATATAGTACCACGAGAGTTCAGGGTGTTCTTTCCCTATTCCAGCCTGTGGCTTGGTTACTGCATTTGACCCCGGGTCTGAAGCAGAAGCGATTGAACTGCAGAGCAGTAACTTAGGCGCTTCGCTCGTTATGTCTTGATTGTCATTCGTTGTTCCCATCAAAACATTACATTTTATCATACCTTTATTTGAAAAAGAGGAACAGATTTGCTATCAGATATCCTCTATATTTTGGGGTTCTCTTCGTAAGAGAACCCCAAAGTCAAGTTAGATCTCTGATAATTGAATATTTACTGGTTTTGTCGTATGCTGTTTTTATAAACGAGATGCGCTTGTTTGCAACTTTTTCTTATTTTTCTGGAACAAAAAATTGCGTTTAAAGCAAATATGGGCTATATTTGCACAGAAATGGGGTTCTCTTACGAAGAGATTCCCATTTTTTATTATACCTAAATATGCAAGAAACACCTTTCTGCAAGCCTATTATACAATAGCTCATCACTGCAACAAACCTATTTTCCCTATTATGTTTCTTTTTGCAAGAGAGAAGTTAAAAAGAAGTAAAAATGACAGACATACACAATGCCTTAGAATAAAAAAACGGACTGTACAGTCTTTCTTTTCTGTACAGTCCGCTTAAATTATATACAATGTAGAGAGATAACGCTTATTCTTCGTCAGCAAACATCGGGTCCCATGCCGGAAGACGGATTGGTTTCTGTTTTAAAATATCCAGCACCTTGGCAGGAACATATTTCTTTTCTGCCACCACACGGAACATATATTCATCAAACCATTTATCTGTCATGATAAGGTGTCCTCTGTATCCACTGGCACTGCCCCAACTGTTTTCCACCATCCATTTTTTTGGCTTTCCCGCTTTATCCAAGTCCACCGCCATCAAGGTCATGGCATGGCTGCTGCCACTGGAGAAAGTTTGGATACGTTGTTTCTTGTCCATACCGAAAGTAGTTCCCATCAATGATTCGTAATCATAATTATCAGGGTCCAGCAAGCCACGTTTACTATCGAGGAACTTGCCTACATCACAAGAAAAATACATCATGGTACTGTCCTTGATGGAAGCTATGGCTATTTCTTTAATATCCTCTATCGGCAAGTTTACATAAGTCCAATTCTTGCCATCATAACGGTGACGGTCAAAATCTATTTCATAACATTTATAAAACTCGCGGCTGGGATCATTCATCAGCATTACATAGTTATTGGTCAAATCATTTCCCAAAAACTCTTTATAGAAAGACACCGGAGTATATTCTTTCGCTTCCCCACCCTTCAGGCTCCATGTAAAGGTGGAAACAGGTTCGCCAAGGGTCAGCACCAGCATACGATAAACCGTTCCCAGCATTTCTGTCTTTTTCTTTTCCAGTTCGGCCGGCTTCGCTCCGGTAGCGGCGGCTTCGCGTAGTTGTAAACCAAATTCCTTCAGTTTCAGTCCTATCAGACTACTCATCTTTCCGGTATTCTCACTGCTGAAAGTTTCCACCATTGCACTCTTGGGGACCAGTCCGTATTTCTCTATAATATCCGATACTCCTGTGAATTGTCCCCCATCGCTTAAGGGATGCTTGAACAGCCATTCCACCATTTTATCGTCCATGGGCTTTCCACTGGTATCAATGATTCCCTGTAAGAATAAGTTTGCTTTTTCTAATTGGTCGTAGAAAAAGCAGTAGTTCTGTGAGAACTCCATCTCATCCAGTCCGTATTTGGCAATCATCTGGCTGCGGAGTACGTTCAGTCCGGTAAAAAGCCAGCAACGACCGGAAGATTGTTGGTCGGTTATTCCCTTGGATAGCACCTTGTGTGAAAACTCCGTATCAAAATCGGCACGGTTCTCCTGGTTCAATGCCAACGTGTTGATACTTGTTCCGCCTAAGGCGTTGCGGATGGCTTTGTCGGCAGGGGTTGCCTTATAACTTTGTTTGATTTGATTCAGCATTTCACCTGAAATGCCTCCCTGTTGTGCCTGGGCTGTCAATGCAGCCGCAAACAGAAGGGCGAATGTGATGTGTTTCTTCATATTATTGTAAAAATATAAAATGATTTATTAGGGTGGGTAAATGTACAAGTTATTTTTGAACCCTGCTAATCTTTCACGTGAAAGATATATAATCATCAGATCCTATCATTATTATGACAGGCCCGGCTGTTCTGCTTTTTTCTTTATCTTATATCCCAGTATAGCAATTGTGATACTCATCAAGGGACTGATAATGTTAAAGAATGCGTAAGGCAGATACACAATGGTGGGAACACTAAGGATAGTGGCCTGTGTCATACCGCATGTATTCCAGGGTATCAATGGCGAAGTGACTGTAACAGAATCTTCCGTCGTGCGGCTCAGCAGTTTGCTTTCATAACCGTTTGCACTATAGATGTCTTTAAACATATTACCCGTCAGGATAATGGATATATATTGATCTGCTGTAGCAAGATTCAGGAACAAGCCCGATGCAACTGTGGACGACACCATTCCTACCCGCTTTTTCGTAAAACGTACAAATACAGAAGTGATACTGCCGAGCATTCCTCCGGCTGTCATCGCCCCTCCGAAACACATGGCGCAGATAATCAGCCAGATGGTATTCATCATACCCGCCATTCCGCGAGTGGATATCAGTTCGTTTATTTCCGCATTACCGGTTTCCAATTGGGTTCCACCATA
>ENA-OQID01000358-OQID01000358.1-human-gut-metagenome-genome-assembly--contig:-NODE-358-length-25901-cov-3.530863_pt1 | contig 25901 bp, 21 predicted proteins | sample MGYA00242567_ERZ504727 | MGnify/ENA primary metagenome ERZ504727 (study PRJEB26092, sample SAMD00036215) | human gut metagenome | host: Homo sapiens | study: EMG produced TPA metagenomics assembly of...
ATGACATCTTCCATCGCTGCCAGCGTTGCCTGCGGTCCCTCATCATCAAAGGACTGCTGCCACGGTTTTTCCGGATCCGGCTGATAAAAGCCGTAGTTCAGGGCCGGCTGGTTGGAGAAGAAGTTGATGGCGCAGGCGCCGTCACGCTCGGAAATGCCGCGCAGGCTTCCCATTCCTTCCGGTGCTTCCCATACGTTATTAGTCCATACGTAGCGGTCTGTAAATTCATTGCGGTCTGCTTTCATGGATTCTTTGAACCATGGATGCTCAACAGATGTATGGCCCGGAACCAGGTCGAGCAGAACGTGCATGTCACGTTTGTGTGCCTCTTCGAAAACTCTCTTCAGATCCTCATTCGTTCCGTAGCGCGGTGCAACGCGGCAGTAATCTGCGACATCGTATCCTGCATCACCGAATGGGGACAGGAAGCACGGGTTGATCCAGATGGCGTTGCAGCCCAGTTCCTTGATGTAGTCTAATTTTTCAATGATACCCTGGAAATCTCCGATTCCGTCGGCGTTGGTGTCGTTGAAGGACTGCGGGTAAATCTCATAAAATACTGCGTTATCTAACCATTTTGACATTTTTTCTTTTCCTCTTTCGCTCTTATTTCTGCTGTATTTTCGTCGTTGCAGCAAGTGTTTCTATATGATATATTACTACTGTATCCGCTGAAATACCAGTAATTTCCTATTTCATTCTAATACTATTCTATGATTTTATGCATGCCGCGCTCTGCCATTTCCGGCATTTCACGGACATGCTTTTGGGAGGAGGATTTTATGATGCTTTCTGCTGCGAAAGAAAAACGCCAGCACGGCTCCATGCAGGTTCCCTACAGTTATTATGACTGCCGGATGCCCGACTATTTTCCCGGCGTACCGCTGCACTGGCACGGGGAGATGGAGCTGAATTATATCAAACGCGGAACGGGGTATTTTCAGTATGAGGACCGTCTGCTTACGGCGCATGCCGGTGATATTTTTCTGATTCAGCCGAACCTCGTACATGCCATTCTGCCCGCCGAGCAGGAGTCGATGTTTTATGATACGATTGTTTTCCACAAGAATATGCTGATCGGCGGGTATGACGACCGCAGCTACACGGAAATTCTGCAGCCGTTTTTCTCCGCCCGGCGCCGCATCCAGGCACCGATTTCACCCGAACATTCCAGTTATGCTGCACTTTCTGCATCCGTCCAGCAGATTTTCCGCTGCATCCGTGAAAACTCTGCTGTCTCCGATCTTCTGCTGAAAAGTGAGCTGCTCCGCTTCTTCTATCTGCTCGCCGCATCGCCGGAACTCTGCACCGATCGTCCCGCCATGCCTGCGTCTGCTGAAAACCTGCGGCCTGTGCTCGCCTATATCCAGGAGCACTTCGCCGACCCAATTACCATAGAGGAACTTGCCAGGCTGTCGCATTTGAGCAAAAGCTATTTTATGAGCTGTTTTAAGCAGACCTTCGGACTCGGGGCCGTTGAATATCTGACACAGTTTCGGATCAAAGCCGCCTGCGAGGCGCTGCGCAGTACGACGCAGAGTGTGTCCGAAATCGCGTACGACAATGGTTTCCGCAACCTTTCCAACTTCAACCGGCAGTTCCGAAGCAAAGTGGGATGTACGCCGCAGATGTATCGGAAGGAATTTCAAAATTCATAAATTCAAAAAGGGATGCATCAAAATATGCATCCCGAAAATCTATCTCTGATCCTATTTTTATTCCGTAATCTCCGGTACCGACGGAACATCTTTATCTTCTTCCCGCCAGCTCCCAGAATGCGACAGCGCTCGCCGCAGCGACGTTCAGTGAATCCACACCGTGTGTCATCGGAATCAGCACGGTTGCATCTGTTTCAGCGATCGTATCACTTGCCAGTCCGTCACCCTCGGTTCCGAGCAGAATGGCGAGCTTTTCATGCGTTTTCAACGACGGATCATCCATCGGAACGGAGTCTTCTTTTAATGCCATCGCAACGGTATAAAATCCAAGTTCCTGCAGTGCAGCAATTCCCTGCTCCGGCCAGTAACTGCCGCCTGGCAGCACGGTCCACGGGACCTGGAAGACATTTCCCATGCTCACGCGGATGGCGCGGCGGTACAGCGGGTTGCTGCAGCCTGATGTGAGAAGCACGGCATCGATGCCAAGCGCGGCGGCAGAACGGAAAATCGCACCGACATTCGTCGGGTTCACGACATTTTCCAGAATCGCCACGCGGCGGGCATTCCGGCAGATTTCCTCCATAGCCGGAAGCGTGCGGCGGTGCATCGCGCAGAGCATGCCGCGCGTGAGGGCAAAGCCTGTGAGCTGTTCCAGCACCTTCGTCTCTGCTGTATAGACCGGCGCGTCCGGGCAGTGCGCAAAGAGTGCTTCGTTTGCGGCAAGCTCTGCGCTTCCGGCAAGGAACGAAACCGGTTCATATCCGACATCCAGCGCACGCTCGATGACACGCGGACTCTCCGCAAGAAAAAGGCCTGGCTGCGGTTCATAATAGTGCAATAACTGCGGTTCTGAAAGACGCGCATACACGTCGAGCTCCGGCGCCGCAAAGTTTTCGATTTTTCTGATCTCTGACATAATATTGATTTCCTTTTGCGTTTTCTCTTTGTTTTCACTATGTTCTATTGTAGCAATCCCGCTCCCGTTTCGCAATCCATTCTTTTTCCCGCCGGTGCCGTTCCCCGCACCATTCGCCAAACCGTGCTTCCAGCACGCATCGAATTTTCTTGTTTATCTGTCTTTTTTAAAAATTTCTCAATTTCCTCTTGCCAAACGCCGCCAGAGACGTTATAATAATCGACGGTTCAAAATTAAAAACTGCAGAAAAGATTGGTATCAGATTGGAAACGGCACAAGTGCATTGCTTGGTTAACGAACAACACATGTGTCTTTTTTGCGCCCATTTTTCAAAATTGCAAAGAAAAGGAGAACAATCGATGCCAAAAACAAAATTTCAAAACGTTGTATTTACCCTCATGATGTCCTTTCTGATGGTCTATGCCATGATCTGCTACAACATTTCCATGAACATCGGCGGAATGACAAATCAGGTCTTTCTGATGGCGTTTCACGAGATGATAATCATGTGGCCGGCCGCTTTTATCCTCGAGTTTTTCCTCGTGGATCATCTGGCTCACAAATTAGCTTTTTGCATGGTAACACCGCAGGATCGTCCGATCGTAATCACGCTGGCAATTTCCATTATGATTATTGCTATTATGTGTCCGATTATGAGTTTTATTGCAACGCTGCTGTTTAAAAATGCCGGAAAGGAATTCGTTGCTGTCTGGCTCCAAACCACGTTTTTAAACTTCCCGGTTGCCTTCTTCTGGCAGCTCATGTACTGCGGACCCTTCATCCGTTTTCTGTTCCGCAAACTGTTTCCGGAAAAATAAGAAAAGATATCCACAAAGGCGAACCGCTTTTCCCCTCTCTTTCCACAATTTCTGTGGACAGACGGTGCAAAATGGTTCGCCTTCTGTGGATATCTTTTGTTTTCTTCCGGGATTACTCCTGCGGTACCGGATTGGATACGCTGACTACATGATCATACCAGGTTCCTTTTTTACCAATGATCGCAACATTGAAATCCTCGTCCAGTTTTTCTACCGGGATATCAAAGCCGTACACTTCATCTGTGGTTCCGTCAGAATACGTTACCTCATCTGTGGTCGGCTCGATCAGCTCTGCGCCGTCTGCCTGTGCTTCTTCTTTTGTTCCCACAAAGACATTGACAATGTTTTTGGATACCAGGCTGACGTGGATGGTCATTTTTCCGTCTTTTACCGTCAGGACACCCTTTCCTTCTTTTGCTTCATTGACATGGAACATATTGCTGTCTGTATTGAAGTCTGCCGTATACGTACCGTCTTCCAGCTCTGATGCGCTGCTTTCTCCTGCAGTCTCCGCTGCCGATGCGCTTTCTGCTGAAACATCTGATGTGGATGTACTGCTCTCTGCCTTAGATGCATCCTGTACAGAAGCGGAAGATGCGTCTGCCGCAGAAGACGCAGATACTGCAGATGCAGAAGATGACGCTGCATCCTTTCCGCCACATGCGCCGAGCATGGATACAGTCAGTGCTGCTCCAAGAAAAAGAACTGCCAATTTTTTTCTCATAATAAAATTCCTCCTTGTATCACCTTGAAGCGGATCTTTTTCATCCGCTCAACTTAAAATCCGACAGCACACTGAGTCTCTTCAGCCGTACTGCCGGATCTTATTTTACTCTATTTTACGTTCGGAATACAACCCCTAATTATTCAGCATCGTCCTGAACGCCGTTGCCGTCCATAGCTGCCTTGGTGTGCTGTACATACAGCTGCTCAACAGCATCAATTCTTCCAAGACCTTCGATCTGAGTGTTGATCTCATCGAATGCACCGGATGCCTCAAACTGGCTCTTCCAGGAATCCTCATCCTCGCCTGCCATATCGTTGTTTGCGTGGTCACCTGCAACAACCATCAGCGGACGAAGAATTACTTTCTTGTATCCGGCTGCTTTTACTGCCTCGATCACATTCTCGCAGGCGGTCTCTTCCGGCTCGCCCTCAACGGTTCCGATGAATACGTTTTTGTATCCAAGAGTATCCATCTGTGTCTGCATCTGGCTGTAAGTTACTTTTGCATTGTGGGAAGTACCATGTCCCATAAATACGAAAGCAGTGCCGTCCTCTGCTGCTGCATCCAGACTGTCATAATTTGCAGATTTTACTGCCTGTGCCGTGATTGCTTCTGCAACGGCCTGTTTGTCCTCGTTGATTACGGTAGCGTCACTTCCAACCTCGCCAAGCAGCGGCTCTGCGATGGTTACGGACTCAAATTTATCTTTATAGCTATCTACTGCTTCTTTCAGCTCGTCGTACTCTGCGCCGTGCATCAGATGAGTCGGCTGAATAATCAGTTTTTTCACGCCATTGCTTACAGCTCTTTCCAGTGCCTGATCTACGTTGTCGATCTTCTCGTCATCGCGGGCCTGTACATGGTTGATGATGATCTGTGCAGTGAAGGCACGTCTTACGGACCAGTCCGGATATGCAGCCTGCAGAGCTTTCTCAACGCCTCCGATATCCTCAGCACGGCTGTCGTTGAAGGAAGTACCAAAGCTTACAACCAGAAGCTCATTCTCGCCGATCTCGTCTCCGTTTAACGGATCATCCTTGGAAGCATCCCCTGTGTCTCTTCCGAAGTAATCCGGATCTGCGTTCTCACCTTCTACGAGTTCTTTCTGTGCGTCTGTCAGGGCATCCCATGCCTCTTTTGCTTCTTTGCACTGCTCGTCGGTGTTATCATTTCTTTCCTGTACATAAATTGCGTCAATCAAAGCTGCCACTTTATCTGCTGCCTCCTGGTCTGCATCTGCGGATACCTCTTCAGATGCAGAAGATGCGCTTACGCTGCTGCTTGCTGCTGTGGTGTCTTCCTCAGATGCGGAAGATGCACTTACGCTGCTTGTTGCTGTGCTGCTTGCGCTGCTGCTGGATGCGTTGCTGCTTCCGCATGCGCCGAGCATAGATGTTACCATAGCTGCTGAAATTAAAGCGACTACAAGTTTCTTTTTCATTTTTGTTTTCCTCCCATTTGCTGGTATCTTTGCAACAACCAATATCGGGGACGTTTTACATTTCAAACTATGAGAAACACGCTCCGCGAGTTTCTCAAGTTATCGCGGCAGTCGCTAAGGTCTCGTGCAAGCACGGACTTTGGCTCGTTGCCCGCGTAAATAGAAAGAAGCCCTTTCGTTTTTCAACGAGGGGCTTCCAGTATTTTCATCACAAAGAAAACCATCTCACCCGCTGTGGGGCAAATGTCCGCTTTCCTGTTTTGTACTGCCAGTTCCTCGTGGCACGAACGTAACGTTCCTGTACTGCGAAAGGCAGGTCTCCCGGCTCATTGCTTCAGGATTTGACTCCAGCGCATCGGTCTCCTTCCCGGTTTCCCAGTGGATCATTCCCCTGCTTGCAAAATACGGTGACGAGTTCGTGCAGGATTCACACCTGCTTCCCTTTTCACCGGACACGCATGTCCGACACCTTACACATCGATATTTAATTGTTTTTTCTTTAACGACTGTTAGTGTAGCACATCGTCTTTTCTCTGTCAAGTGCTGTAAAATCAGGAAATCCGGCCATTTTCCATTTCATATACCACATCCGCGACGTTCATCGTGGACACTCTGTGCGATACGAGCACAATGGTTTTCTCTTCTGCCGATTCTTTCAGGGATTTCAGAATAATTCCTTCATTTAAGGAATCAAGATTCGATGTCGGCTCGTCCAGCAGGATCATGGATGCGTCATGCAGGAATGCCCGCGCGATACCGATCCGCTGTTTTTCTCCGCCGGACAGCGTATCGCCGAGTTCTCCGACTTCGGTGTCGTAGCCGTTTGGCAGTGTCATGATGAAATCATGTATGGACGCCTTCTTCGCCGCCTCCATAATTTCTTCCCGCGTCGCGCCGGGTTTTGCAATAGCGATGTTGTTCGCAATCGAATCGTGGAACAGATGTGTCTCCTGCGTCACATAGCTTTCCATATCGCGCAGATACTTCGTCGGGATTTCGCGGACATCGGCTCCGTCCACGGAAACGCGCCCCGTCTGGACATCCCAGAAGCGCATCAGAAGTTTTAAGATCGTCGATTTTCCGGAACCGCTCGCGCCGTGGATGCCGGTGATTTTTCCCGGTTCCAGTTTCAGCGAATACTGATCCAGAATCGTCTCGTCTTCGTAGGCAAACGTTACATTCTGCGCCTCGGCTCCTGCAAATGCGTGGTCACCGCCGGATGCCGCATCTCCCGGAATTTCTTCCACCAGCGGCGCTTCCTCGAGAAGGGAAAGCACACGCTCGCCGCTTGCCAGCGTCTGATTCAGGTTATTCGACAGGCTGGACAGCGCCACGACCGGGCCGAAGGAACCCATCATCGCGATTGTGCAGGTCAGGACTCCCTCAAATCCGATCCCGCCTTTCGTGTAAAGATAGATCGTCAGTGCCAGCATGCCGAACGATGCCAGAAGAATCACCATGTTGGTGACAGACCGCTGGGAGCCTTCCATGCGGCTTAAGTTTTCCTGCACAGAAGTCAGTTCTTTCGACCGCCCTGACATCTGCTCTTTCCGTTTTTCGCCCTGTCCGTACTGAATCGTCTCGTCGAGGCCACGCAGGGAATCCAGCACGAAGCTGTTCAGCTCGCCAAAGCCTGTCCGGAACTCCATTCCTTTCTGGCTTCCGCGCTTTCCGTTCCACATCGGGATCACAACGCCGACCGTCAGATACGCCGCAAGTGCAAGCAGCCCTGCCAGAACATGGTATCTTCCAATGAAGCATACCATAATCAAAGAAGTTAATGCTGCAATCGCAATCGGGGAAATCGTATGCGCATAGAATACTTCCAGAAGTTCGATATCGGTTGTGATAATCGAAATCAGATTTCCTTTGTCCCGTCCTTCCAGCTTCGCCGGGCAGAGCTTCCGCAAAGCTGCAAACACTTTATGGCGGATGATCGCCAGCAGTTTAAAAGCAATAAAGTGGTTGCAGTACTGCTCCGCATAATGCAGAATGCCGCGCAGCACCGCGATCACGATCATCACCGTGAGTATCGTTTTTACCGGGGTATGTACAAGCCACATGTTTTGCACCGAAAGGCTCGTCCCTGCCGCGCCCGTCAGTAAGCCATGCACGATGACCTGTCCTGCCAGAATCGTCAGGAAGATCGCACATAAATATCCCATTGTTCCAAGAATAATTGCCGCCATCATAATATGAAGCAATGGCTTCACCAGCCCGATCAGGCTTCCCATAATCCGGAGGGCGCTTCTGCGTTTTGCTGTATTTTTCTTCTCGTGCATCATGCATTCCCCTGCTTTCCATAGTTTTCCAGTACCATCTGGCTGTCGTACAGATGACGGTATGCGCCGTTCTGTTCCATCAGTTCCGCATGCGTTCCACGCTCGCAGATGGTACCGTTTTTCAGGAAATAAATCTGATCTGACTGTACGACGTTCGCAAGGCGGTGGGAAATCAGCAATACCGTTTTCGTCTTTGCGAGTTCATGAATCACATTCATGATCAGCTCTTCACTCTCGACATCAATATTCGATGCGGCTTCATCAAAGATATACACCGCACTGTCGCTCCGAAGCAGCGCCCGCGCAATCACAAGACGCTGGCACTGGCCGCCGGAGAGGTTTCCTGCTTTTTCGAGAAGCTCTGTCTGCAGTCCGTTCTGTGTCTGTAAGAATCCCAGCAGATTGACTTTCTGCAGAACCGCCTCCATCTCCTCCTTCGTCGCATCCGGTTTCGCCATGCGCAGGTTCTCTTCTACGGTTCCTTTAAATAAGTAACTGTTGTGGCGGACCAGAACAACGTGCTTCATCAGATCCGTCTCATTGACTTCCGAGAGCGGCACGCCGCCCAGGGTGATGCTTCCCGCATATCCGCGGTTCTTTGCCGCAAGGATGCCCGCGATCGTACTCTTTCCGCAGCCGGATTCGCCGACCAGTGATACAAAACTGCCCGCCGGGAGCGTCAGGTCAATGCCTTTTAAGATTTCCCGGTCCTCTTCATAGGAAAAATGTACATCCTCCAACACGACATCCAGCGGTCCGTCCGGCAGCGTCCGCTCTCCCGTCTGCGGCTCCGGCAGATCGAGGATTTTGAAAATCTTGTCACTCGCCGCCATGCCGTTCATCGCGATGTGGAAGAATGATCCGAGCAGACGAAGCGGCAGGAAAAACTCGCTCGCCAGCAGCACAATGCAGAGCGTGCCGGACACGGTGAGGTTTCCTTTCAGAAATTCCGATACCGCCACCGCCATGCCAACCGCCGCGCCGCCGTATGCTACGATGTCCATCACGCTCGTTGAGTTGAGCTGCATCGTCAGAACTTTCATCGTGATCCGGCGGAAGTTCTGGGATTCCACATCCATCTCGTCGGCTTTCTGCTGGTCGGCCTGATAGATTTTTAAGGTCGTCAGACCCTGCAGATTTTCAAGGAACGAATCGCCGAGCCCTGTGTAAATACTCCAATATTTGTTCAGCAGCTTCTTCGCAATCTTCTGTACCACTACGATCGAAACTGGGATCAGCGGCACGCAGATCAGAAGGACCATGCTCGCTTTCAAGCTCACCCGGCAGAGGATGGCGAACAGCGTGAGCGGTGCGAGCAGGCTGTAAAACAGCTGCGGCAGATACTTTCCAAAGTATGTTTCGAGCTGCTCCACACCTTCGGTGGACACCTGTACGACCTCTGAGGAAGACACCTGATCGCTGTACGATGCACCGATCTTCAGCATTTTTTCATAAATTTTTTCGCGCAGAATCCGCTTCACATCCACACACGCAAGATACGACGACCGCGCGCCCATCCGCTCGCAGAAAAAGCGGATCACAACAACAATTGCCAGTGTAAAAATCGTCCGTTTCACAGCCGCTGCCGTTACCGCACCATACACGACCCGTTCCAGCAGATCGGCGACCGTAAATACCGCGATCACCTGCGACAGAAGCGCCGCCCACTGCCACAGAATCGTGTACACGATATACTTTTTCGCGTGGGACAGCAGCCCCACCAGTCTTGTTTTAATCATAAGTACCTCTCTTTTATGCTTTTGCTTTTCGCTTCTCTCTCATGCTGCAAATCAAATGCCAGATAGCTAAAATCGGATGATACAGCAGCATCCTCGGCCCCGAAAACCGCATAACGGCGCGGATCTTTTCCCGCATTTCCGGCTTGTAGCAGTGTACTTTGCAGTTTGCGCAGAATGTTTTCTGTTCCATGAAGGGACATTTCTGGCTCCGCTGTTTTGCATAGTCCGCTAATTTCTGACATTCCGGACACATCCCGCCGGATGCATGCCCCTCTTTTCCATGGTTCTTCCGGCAGTACAGGCGGATCATCTCTTCCACGACGTACTGTTCTTTCTGCCGCTTTTTTTCTACTTTGTTCATTTTGTTTCTCCTAGGATATGATCTTCTGTTTTTACGGTTTTGACCCGCAGGAAGAAATACAAAATATGGCACATCCATACCACAGCAATACAGATTCTTCCGATCGGCACATTCTTCATAGCAAAAAAGCCGATCGCCATCACAACCGTTACCATCCCGATGATTTTACATTTCGTTCCTACTGTCATCGCCCGATGCTGTACGAAGCTGTCGAGATGCTTCTTATATAATTGAGTTCCAATAAACCAGCTGTGCAGCCGCTCCGAACTTTTCGCAAAGCAGAACAGGGTCGCCATATAGAATGGAACTGTCGGCAGAATCGGAAGCACAATGCCGATGGTACCAAATCCCAGACACAGAAAACCGAGTACGATCCAAAATATTTTAAATGGACTCTTCATAATTTTCCTCCTTTCTCACCGAATATTAAAATAGAAAAATAGCCGCTCATGGTTCTTGCGAATACATGAGCGGTTAGTTGTCGCTTACTTTAGTTATAGATTAACATTGTTTGCCTTTCGTGTCAAACACATTTCACTCCTGAGAACGCTCCTCTGCTTGCGGAATAACTGCTGTTATTTCAACTCACGAAGTGTGATACATCATACTCTAAATAATTCCGCCAATGTTTGAAGATTCAACTCACGGAGGGCGACAAAGGAATCGGGCCGGTTGTGTGGGGACGCATCATTTCAACTCACGCCCTCACGGAGGGCGACATCCAGCACGATGCCCTGTTCCCTTCCCGGGATATTTCAACTCACGCCCTCACGGAGGGCGACGATTCTTCCGATCACTTTATTTCTATCGTGATTATTTCAACTCACGCCCTCACGGAGGGCGACCCATTGACTGGAGATCATCCCCCATATACTTTTCAATTTCAACTCACGCCCTCACGGAGGGCGACTTAGAATTTTTCGGATTATTAAAAGGAGATGATATTTCAACTCACGCCCTCACGGAGGGCGACCATCAACCTGCCGCCACTGGCTCTCCGGTCTCTTATTTCAACTCACGCCCTCACGGAGGGTGACTTTAAAACTATCAAAAGGTGGTCGATTGACTATCATTTCAACTCACGCCCTCACGGAGGGCGACAAGGATTCTGTCGCCGTAGCGGCGGATGCCCTGATTTCAACTCACGCCCTCACGGAGGGCGACGTAGCTCGGCAACATCATCGTTGCACTCTATGACCATTTCGACTCACGCCCTCACGGAGGGCGACACGTTCTTGCTGTATTCCTACCATATATCCTAGGATATTTCAACTCACGCCCTCACGGAGGGCGACCCAGAAAAGCAAGGAATCCAAGAATCATCAGTGAATTTCAACTCACGCCCTCACGGAGGGCGACGGAGCGCTTTATGCTGATATAACAGAAGCTTCAATATTTCAACTCACGCCCTCACGGAGGGCGACAAAGCTGACATCCGAGAGTTGAAACATTTCAACATTTCAACTCACGCCCTCACGGAGGGCGACACGATATACTTTCGCGGGCTGGATGACGAAACAATTTCAACTCACGCCCTCACGGAGGGCGACGGTTACACGGAGTCCGCCGATCCCTCTACCCGCGTATTTCAACTCACGCCCTCACGGAGGGCGACAATCTGATCCGCGGCGTGAATAGAATTCCGCAATTTCAACTCACGCCCTCACGGAGGGCGACGCTATTTGCTGGAAGATATCCAGAAAGAGATAGCATTTCAACTCACGCCCTCACGGAGGGCGACCCGGAATGCTACGGAAAGGAATCGCAGGTCGGAGCATTTCAACTCACGCCCTCACGGAGGGCGACCGCCCCTAGAATAAGAATAAGAAAGAGAATAAGAAATTTCAACTCACGCCCTCACGGAGGGCGACGCTCCGGTGTGAGCTTGCCGTTCAACTTTGTAATATTTCAACTCACGCCCTCACGGAGGGCGACTGCGCAGATAGGGGGAGTCAATATGGCAGAGACATTTCAACTCACGCCCTCACGGAGGGCGACCCGTGAGCCAGTCCGCCACATTCAGTCCGAGGAATTTCAACTCACGCCCTCACGGAGGGCGACCCCGACTTCCCGGTTCATCGGAATAGTGCCTTTCAATTTCAACTCACGCCCTCACGGAGGGCGACCCGATTCCCCCTGTCAGGATCGGGAAATCAGGGGATTTCAACTCACGCCCTCACGGAGGGCGACCAAAACCAATCGCTACCACATTCCATTCTTGATATTTCAACTCACGCCCTCACGGAGGGCGACCTGTGTAGCCTCCGCCAACGGCTTTTTCCGGTTATTTCAACTCACGCCCTCACGGAGGGCGACTAAAAATTCGTTCACTGCTCTGTCTCTCTTTCTTATTTCAACTCACGCCCTCACGGAGGGCGACCGGAGCAGGAGCGGTATCTTACAGAATGGAATTATATTTCAACTCACGCCCTCACGGAGGGCGACGTAAACGGATCCCAGCAGTAGTTATAAAGAAGGTCATTTCAACTCACGCCCTCACGGAGGGCGACTTTGCCATTATTTTTTCTCCTTTTTTTCTTTCAACATTTCAACTCACGCCCTCACGGAGGGCGACAGGTAATTCCGCCGGATCCGGCTACTGAAAGACATTTCAACTCACGCCCTCACGGAGGGCGACTTTTTCGACCATCTGGAATGGTCGGCAGCAGTTTATTTCAACTCACGCCCTCACGGAGGGCGACATATCTGCCACCGTTTCGCCCTGAATGGAAAGAGATTTCAACTCACGCCCTCACGGAGGGCGACATTCAGATCTTAGCACATTGTGTCTATCCTGTCATTTCAACTCACGCCCTCACGGAGGGCGACCTGCGCTGTCTTTCAGCAGTTCACAGGTCACCTTCATTTCAACTCACGCCCTCACGGAGGGCGACAAATTCCCGTAGTACGTCGCAAGGATTCCGTTTATTTCAACTCACGCCCTCACGGAGGGCGACGCGACGGGCCGTGGCCCGTTTCGGCTATTTCAAGTATTTCAACTCACGCCCTCACGGAGGGCGACAAATGCGCCCATCACCATCAATCATCCGATACTATTTCAACTCACGCCCTCACGGAGGGCGACCCCCCCCTCTTCCATTTCAACGAGCAATCGGGCATTTCAACTCACGCCCTCACGGAGGGCGACGATGCCCCCGCACTGTTCAAGTAGGAAGGTTTAAATTTCAACTCACGCCCTCACGGAGGGCGACAACACGAACCATCCTTCCAGCAACACCACGCTTACATTTCAACTCACGCCCTCACGGAGGGCGACCGCTTTTGACGATTGTTTTCGTATGCTCCGGCATTTCAACTCACGCCCTCACGGAGGGCGACTTTATACTTAAATATCAAGACAACATTCGTTTTTTATTTCAACTCACGCCCTCACGGAGGGCGACGGCAAATTTAGACAAATTTTTCTTCTAAATCGCGGCTATGCTTATTCAATATCTCTATATTTTCTTCCTCATTTCATCTCCCTCCTCCCCCAAATTCTATCTTTTCAGCAAAAATCCTTTAAATTTCAAGTGCGAATCTTCCTGCTTTTTTCTGTGCACTTGGCATTCGCACTACAGAATCAGTGTGTCCATCACGTCAAATACCGCTTTTGCACCAACATGTTCTACTTTGTTTTTGTACTTTTCACCCAAATAGTAAAACCGCAAACTATCGGTCTCTTTATCTATGATTTTTTCTAGTATATCTTTTACCTGTCGGCACTTAGCCGCATCCATCTGGCACTCGAAGACAGAATTTTGGACTCGCTGGCCGTAATTGGTACATTCTTTTGCTACCTTGCGCAATCGCGTTCTGCCTGCTACGGTTTGTGTATTTACATCATATGTGATCAGCACCAGCATTAAAAATCACCTACTTCCACAAAAATGGCGGATATTCATCCAGATCCCCTCGCAGGAAACGTGCCAGCAGCATGCTCTGTGCATATGGAACCATTCCCCACTCGATCTTTTCGCCTAAAAATGGATGCGTAATCATCTCCTGTTTTTTTCCCTGCCATGCACTAAGAAAGGCTTTTCGTCCCTCCTCCGTCATAATAACGGCACCGTTTTCCTTAGTTAAAAAATATTCTGGCTTCATAATCCTCTTGTTGATAAGTGTCAGAACAAACCGATCTACCATAACGCTACGAAATTCTTCCATCAGATCCAGCGCCAATGACATTCGTCCCGGACGATCTGTGTGGAAAAATCCAACATATGAATCCAGGCCCACTGCTTCCAGCGCCCCGCCGCACATTCCTGCCAGTAAAGAATATCCAAACGAAAGCATCGCATTCACATTATCTAACGGTGGTCTCTTATTTCTTCCATGAAAATAAAAATCCTCTTTCTGCTGCAGAATAAGTTCATCAAAAGCGGAAAAATATACCGATGCAGCTTCTCCTTCCAGTCCTAAAAGTGTTCCAGCATCTTCACATTCTCTGATTTTATTCATACTCTGCCCCAGAAAAGCTGATTTTTTCTTAAGCAATTCTGCATCCAGCCGCATACTGTAATCTCTGGCGGCTCTCTCGAGCACCCACCTGGCATTATAGACCTTGCCAAGAATAAAATTCTTTGCTATTTTGACGCTTTCTTCTTTTTTCTCACTGATGCGGTATTGTGTTTTTCGCAGTGTCACATTTCCCTTTTCTTCTCCGCTGACTCTCGCCAGAAAACGACCATTTCCGGACATAAAGGATAATTCAATGTTTCTTTGCGCGCACGCCCCCATTAATGCCGGACTCGCTCCTGTATAGCCAAAGGTCACGATCGCCTGTAAATTATGTAAAGGGATTCTTCCTATTTCCTTTTTATCCTCCATTACTACGACATTTTCCCCATCAAGTGAAAGATAACGATTTCCATAAGTAATATACAAGGTATTCAGCAATCTTTTCATAGATTTTCCTCTTCCTGCATTCTCTTGGTAATGTATTCCGCAACCAATTTATTCTTATTTAAAACCGGCAGACAAATATCTTTCAAGGAACATGCATTACATTTCCTGCTTATTTTTACTTTCGGTGTATACTGTTGTTCATAATACTTATGCATTTCTGCAAATATCTGCTTCACTTTTTCCCGGATTGCATTATCAAATTCTACCTTATGGCGTCTGCGGACTTCACCGTAATAAAGATATCCATACTCGATTTCACAACACAGCATTTCTTCCAGACAAAACGCCTGCGCTGCCAACTGCAGGATATCCTCTTCTCCTTCTTTTGGTTTTCCCCGCTTATATTCTATTGGCACTACACGATAAAATCCTTCTTTTCCATGCAGTGAAATCCCCTCTTTCACCCGATGAAATTCCACCACATCGCACTCGCCGCTCACTCCCATTTCGCAGGAGTGAACCGGCATCGCACGCACAATCAGCAGATCTCCTCTTTTTTCTTTGAGACCCGGATTATGTGCATTTTCATGAAGAATCTTTCCCTCTACCGTGCGGACATTCTCCTGCCACTGCATCTCGATATATGCAAGTGCCCATTGGCGCCGGCAGAATGCAAAATGTTGAATTCCTGACAACTGCAGATAATCATCCTCATCATACATTCCAATTCACCCCTCACGGAAAACGACCGTATCTTTAGACAAAATCAAAAATCTCCGGTTCTCTGCATCCTTCTACATTCCAGGTAATATCATAATCCTTAAAGCTTCTCGGATGATCTAAATCTTTATTCCAGTCAAATCCTCTCTGGATCTTTCCACTCGAAATAGCCGGTGTTTTTTCCTCGTGCTGCCACCAGTACATCCGGCATACCTCCATACTTCCTTCCGGACGTGCTGACGATGCATCATTTTCAAACAATGTCATGAGTGCTTCTTTCAGTATCTCAGCATCCTCCTGGGTAAAGCCCGTCTTTTCCGCGAGCTGCACATTGACACTTCCCATCACCTTGTATACAGCAAACCCAACTCTATGTTTCGTTCCCATCGTATCAGATGCCTTTCCTTCTTTTCCGGCCTCGCTGTTTACGCTCTTGGTGATTTGCATACTCATGATATCAATCGGAGACAGACTTACTGCCTGATGAATCGACACCGGACCGCGTACGCCAAAGGATACTGGAATTCCTTTAAATGCAAAAACCTGTCCAAATGCTCTCACATCGATCCACTCCCTGCATGCAATCTGTGCGCAGAGATCTCTGCTCGCATCTTTCTTATTTCCCATCTGTTTTTTAAGCTCCTCGCAACCATCTGCGCGCTCCTTCAGACTCTTGAATGAGTCGTCCGTTCTGTCATCTGACTGCACGAAAATTTTCTGTCCCAGATCCTGCAGGCGGTTTCGGATTTTTCGTTTAATGCAGACATCTGAAATTTCCCCATATCCATCCAGATTAATTCTCGGACGGTTTCCGTTCAGTGGATCTCCATTGGGATTTGCATTCGTTGCACTCACAAATAATGTAAAATCAATTTTTCCTTTTAATTCGCTCATTTCTTTATTCCTCCTCTGTTTTCTCTGTTTTGTAAGTTCTCAGCGCACAGGACTGACTGTGAAATCCAAGTAAATATAAGCCGCTCAAACGTTTATTCTCCTGATAATCGTTTACACTTTCAAATGCGTCCTCGATTTCGTCCAGCAGATTTTCATAAAATCTTCGTTCCGGCACTGGCAATTTGTTCAAATACGGCTGAATATTCTCTTCAATAACTTTCCAGGTTTCAAACGGTCTCTGCGAAAAATTATTCATGTATCGCTTTGCATTTGTAATTCTGCTTCTGTCCTTATCCATATCAAAAGTCCGATATTCAATTCGATCTGCTACAGCAAGCAATCTTCCATACAGGTAATCTCTTTCTGTACAATTTTTGTCTACCGCCATTTTCCATTCCTCCTTATAAAGTTCTTTTCTTCTTTTTTTAACCATGGAGCACGCAAGCTGCAAAATCTGCTCCCAGTTTCTCCGTTCTTTATATGCCAATGGATTAGATGCCTTATTTATCGCCCTTTCCACATAATCAGCTGGTATTCTCTGCCCATCCCAGATACATGGCAAGATACGCTTTGCAACCTCAGCATAAAGTTTTTTGCTGTTTCCATCTACAATGGTAATACTTCCATTATTTTCTATTCCGAATAAAAGATCCGCTATCTCCTTTACTCCAACCATGCCATAATAAACAATTCTTTTTCCGTCTCTCCATTTTTCATGACGCCACCAGCAGTCCTTGTGCCATTTTCTGATATTCTCTAAATATCGCGTTTCTTCAATTTTTTTTGCTTCCACGACTGCCAGGCGCCCCGGTGTTGCTGCATCGACTCCTAATAACACCATATATTTCATGGTCGTGGGACATTTTTCCTCGTTCTGCAGCGTGCGATACCCACTCATCGCCTTCTGAAACAGCTCCGCTCCGATCGCATTGGTGTCAAACTCCGGATCTTCCAGTCCGGTATCCCATTCATCAAATTCAGATATAATATGCTCCGTATCCGAGTCCCATTGAACTTCTAATTCTCCTGCTGAATCCTCCGCTGTTTCCCATGTAACAAACACCATGGTATCATATGTGCCTCCCTGTCTGCGGATAATCCATTTCAATGCGTTGTGAACCTTCTGGGATGTTTCATTTCCAATTGCAAATGCCTCTTCTTTCGTTGTAAATCGACCACGATACGTAAAATTATCCTTATCATTTGAAGAAATCAGTTTCGCGCCGTCTCCTTCATTTCGGATTTTCTTTGGCTGTAGATAGGAAATACTTTCTCTTTTTCCACTTAAATAGCAAAGTCCCTTTTCCCCTTCCATAGACCGCTGATACTGCTGATATTTTTCCCATAAGGTCTTATCTTTCCAGCATTCATCAACTGTTTCTGTCAGTGGATTACTTAAAGAGCGCACAATAAATCGCACAAACGCTTTACTTTGATCAATTCCCTGAATCGTTTCCTTTTCTGCCAGCGTTCCATCTTCATTTTGCTTCAATACCTTCTGTTCAATCAAATCATGCATCAAACTTTTCTTCTGCAGATAATAATAAATTGCTCTTACTTTATCATGGCAAAATTTTGACTCATACCATTTTTTTAATTGTTCCATATAAATTTCAAAACAGCTTCCATCGTCCGCCACATAAAGCGGATAATCGCCCGCCAGATATCTTAAATTATCACACAGGGGATGGGCTTCTTTTCCAGATGTTCGGCTTCCTGATTTTTCTGTAACCGGAATAATGGTAAATTTATCATTTGCAGGAACCTGTTCGCCATGTAAAAAGTTACCTTCTTCATCAATGGTTACCGTAATCTGTGCCGTTGCCGTTGAGTGGAATGTTGGAAGCAGCGTATAGGGAAATTCACCACGATATTCTATTTTTCCTACCTTGTTCAGATTTTTTTCGTACAAATCCAGTGCTTCTCTTCCCCAGTTCACGTATCTTTCACCTCCCTTTTTTCATGTTCTTCTTTCTCGATATTTTCAAATATTTTCGGCTGCATTTTTCGTATATGACGTTTGATTGTACACTCTTCCGGACGGGGATAAACGATGTAGCCTCCCCTTGTCATGGTCGGATGCTCCCAGAATCTTACCGTCATTTTTCCCTGATCCTCCGACAAAACGGCTTCTTCCGCATAAGTAATTCCGTGATAAGAGAAACCGAAATCTATATCTTTTTCCATATCATCATAATATCCTGCTCCACTGCCAAATTCACACGGTTCCACAAATGCCTGACATTCTCTTGTTCCAAGAAAAATATCTCTCCGGCCTCCGCTCTTTACCATTCTTTCTGACATGCACTGATATTTTCGCTCATTTCTATCCTGTACCATGTTGACCTGATGCTCATTAAATTCAAAATGAGCACGTACCTGATAACGCACATCCTTTAAATACGTGTAGTATGCCAGTTCGTTTCCGCCATTGTATTTAATAGGACGAATACCTTTTGTTTCCGTCTGAATCCGGTTCATAACGCGAATTTCATCAATTACCCAAAAGATCGTGGGTTTCCAAAATATGCTTTCCGTAATACCTCGCAATGCCTCGTAAGTTGGAATTGAATAACTTGTTTTTTCGCCTCCAACACGCACCACCGGATCAGAAAACAATGCATAGTTCCCATACACCTCGTACTCTATGGTATTCGCATGTTTTTCCATTGTACCACCTCCAATATGTTTAATAGTTCTCAAAGTTCATCTGCGGTTCTTCCAACACACCAACTTCATTGCTGTAATACCCTTCGCTCAACGCGAGTATTTCTTCATCACTAATTTGATATATTGCATTATTAAGACATTCCTTCTGCACTTCTGAAATTCCAACCGTATATTTTTGCAGTTCCCGCAGCATCCTCTGCTTTTCCTCCCAAGGTAAATACTCACCATCTGCTCCGACAAATGCTGCAATCAGTTTTTTGGCCTCATCATTATAGGGAACCACAACTGGAATCTTATAATCATTAGAAATAACTTCAAATTCTTTTCCTGCCGTTGCAAATGCCTGTGCCATTCCCCCCTTATACTCTTGTTCAAACTTATGCCAATATTGTTTTCTTCCCGGACAATTTTTTCCCAGCATTTCTAGCAAGGTCGTTTTATAATTTTTCGCCGGAAATTTCGTGATATCAGCCTGCAGCACCTGATAGTAATACTGATAATAAATCGCTATCGCTTTCGACGAATCTAATCTTTTTTCAAAAATTTCAGGCTTACTTCGAAATTGTTCTAATAATTTTTGTACTGCTCTTTGTTCTTCTTGTATCTCTGGCAGCTTTTCCAGACTTTCGGCCTCGTTTGTCAATTGTACAATGTAAATCTTTCCAAACCAGGGATACTCCTTGTGGCGATTTCCTCTTCCAGCGGCCTGGATCACATGATCCAATCCCGCTTTTGATCGAATGACACAGCCAAAAGAAAAATTTACACCCGCTTCTACAACCGGTGTACTGATGCAGATCACTCTGCCTGTATATCCGGATTCTCTATTTTTTCGTAATGCCGCATGGACCGTTTCCAACGTGTCCTCTTTATTTTGCGGGCAAAGTTTATTGCTCAGGTGAAAAACTTGATCTTCGTCTGAACAGCTGCTTTTTATCTTTTCATATACTTGTTTTGCACATTCGGTTGTATTTACTATGACCAGCACATTTCGAAATGTCTCAGCTTGCTGCAACGTAAAATCACAGAGATCCTCAATTTCCATTCCGCCCGGATACGCTTCTGTTTCTGTCAAATCTACGATATCCGTTCTTCGAAAGGCTTCTTCATACTTTTCTATGATTTCCGTCATCTCCATGCATTCACTTAAATTATTCTCTTTCAAATCTTTAATGGATGGCTGGGTAGCTGAACATAATACAACATCCGATTCCGCAAAATTGGTAAGAAAATTTACTGCTAAGTTAAAAAGTTCCATACACTTCTTCGGAATGGCCTGTACCTCATCAAAAATGATCACACTGTTACATAAGGTATGCATTCTGCGGATATCTCTTTTCTGTCCCGAAAAAAGTACATTCAATACCTGTACAGCTGATGTCATAATAATTGGCACATCCCATGTTTCTGTCAGTTTTTTATAGTCTTTCTCCTGCTTTTTCTCCGAAAGAATCACATTGCAATGATGTTCCAGTACGATATCCGGATCGTCAACTGCTCTCCGGATCTCATCGGCATTCTGGCTTAAAATACTGTTAAATGGGGCAACATAAATAATATGCTGTTTTTGGGTCCGCTCGGCACGATACAGTGCAAAGCGCAAACTACTTAATGTCTTTCCAGCTCCCGTTGGTACTGTCAGACGATACAGTCTCGTTTCTTTTTCTGCCTCTTCATAGCACCTCTCAGAAATCTCCTGCCGGACTGCCTGAAGACTCTGGCCATTTTCTGCCTTGTTTCGAATTTCATGATTAAGATAGTTCTCAAAACATTGTATACTCTGTTGCCATATTTTCTGTATTTCTTTCTTTGAAATACGTTGTTTCAATTCTTCATTCTGAAAAAATTTTTCCGTATCTGTCCAATCACTGTCAAGCAGCATAGAAAGCAATACTCTGAAATACATTCCAATATAAAAATATCCATTTCCACAATGACGATTTTGTTTTGTGCTTTTTCGCACAAACATTCCTATTTTTTTATTAATCTGAACATATTGTGCATCTGCTGCTTCGCACACTTTTTGGATTTTCTCTTTATCAAAGATCTGAAAAAATCTTTCCTTCACAATGTCTTCCTGACACTCTTTTTCCGCTCTGCGTTCCTGTAAGGTACACCCGCTTTCAAAATCAATACAGTCGCTGATTCCATGATGTGAGTACACAACTGTACTTAACAGCTCTGCTGCTGTTTTCTGCCGCATCATTTTCCATAGCATCCGTCCACCTGCGGTTGAGTGATCCAAATCGTTTCGGTGTGCCTGATCCCCCTTTTTCAAGATATCTTGAAAATCTTTCTGCACATCATCAGAGAGTTTCCCCGCATCATGAAAAAGTGCGGCCGCCTCGACAAGTTTCTGAATCTCTCCCATAGGACAAATGCTTTTTGCATATGATGTTACATTATCTGTATGTTCCTGAAAGCTCTGGGTACGGCCTGTTTCAAAATCCACATGTGCAAGATAAATGTCACTTGTTTTATTTTCGTTTGTATTATTCATCACTTTCTCCTTTTGTCTATTTTGTTTATTTTTCGGAGTCAAGTTCTGATTTTTTATTCATTTTTACCACATTATAGCAGACTCCGACCTGTAGCGCAATATATTTTCAAACTTTTGTTCGATCATATATTTAGTTTATACCTCATCGTTTTCTACTTTGACATGTCAAATAATTCTATTCAAAATCCTTTTTACCACCTCTCCTCTTAAATCGCATTTCTGCCTTAGTATCAATTTGATTTTTATTTTCACATTGGGAATTTACAAAGATTTTTAGATTTTGTAATTCTTCCTTTGTGTGTTAGAGTATTTTTTACTCTAAAATTATAGAAGACTTTACAAATTAGAAAATAACGTATAGAATAGTATATGTTCGTAGTTTACTATTCTTTTTAGATCTTATTTCTAAATTGAATCAGTTTTCTACCTGAAGAAGTTATCCGATACTGCCAATATCTGATAGCTTCTTCTTTTATATTTTCACTATATCACCTTTTCTACTAACATGCAATACAAATTATATTTTTATAAGTTTTCAATAATGTAAAGTTTATATTATTGAATAATTCTTAAATAGTCTAAAATATAAAAAGCATCAGATTATTTTCCAATGCTTTTTACATAACAGTTATTCAAAAATGTTTTTCAACTCACAGACCTTCGTCTGAACCCGCAGAATATTTCCCGCACTCTTATTCTGCCCCTCTATCTTACCATAAATTCCGCCAACGTCAATTAGTTATTCCTCCCTTCAAATCCTCTATTTATTTTGTATATCTAAAATCCGTATATTTTTATTCTGCATTTCAATCATATTTTTGTTGAATGGACTACAAGAAACTGTTATACTCAATATACGGGTGCTGCCATAACGGTAGGCGGTTAGTCCTTCTACGGAGGGACTGTGACTCTCCGATTACATAGAAACCCTTTATATGGGAATTCCTTGGAAAGGAGGGCTAAGCCATGAGTATTATCGACTTCATAGCAGTTGTAAGTTTCGGCTTAACCTGCTTTAGCCTTGGATACAACTTCGGCAAAGATACTGCGAAATCACAAAAATAGCCGCCCAGTCCTGCAAACTTTGGCGACTATTTTTACATAAACCAATAAATATGGACTAACCGTCTATCGGTAGCACTCTTTTCAATATCATAATATCATGCATTTCAGAATATGTCAAAATCTTCTTTTCACATATCCCGAAATCTCCGATACCTCTCCTCTACCAGTTCTTCCCCATCCATCTTCTCATACTTTTCCAGGAATCTCAGAATTTTGCCTCTCAATTCTTCACACACCACTGGCATTGTGTCCACCGTAAACTCCCCCGGCTCTTCCACAATCTCTTCTACAATTCCCAGTTCCTTCAAATCCCCCGCCGTCAGCTTCATCACCTCGGCGGCCTCCGGCGCGCGTTTGCCGTCTTTCCACAGGATGCTTGCAAATCCCTCCGGCGACAGGATGGAGTAGATGGCATTCTGCATCATCCACACTTCATCCGCCACGGCGAGTGCCAGTGCACCGCCGCTGCCGCCTTCTGAAATGACAATAGAAAGAACCGGCGTTTTTAACGCTGACATTTCATACAGGTTCCGCGCAATCGCCTCGCCCTGGCCGCGTTCTTCGGCTTCCATTCCGCAGAAGGCGCCTGGGGTATCTACGAGACAGATAACAGGCCTGTGGAATTTTTCGGCCTGTTTCATCAGACGCAGGGCTTTGCGGTAGCCCTCCGGGGACGGCATGCCGAAATTGCGGCGGATGTTTTCTTTCGTATCCGCGCCTTTCGCCTCGGCGATGACCGTGACCGGTGTGCCGTCAAACGATGCAATACCGCCGATGATCGCCGCATCATCGCCATACAGTCGATCACCATGAAACTCAATAAAATCAGGAAACAGCTCCCGAATATAATCTTCTCCCACCGGTCGGTCCTTTTTCCGCGCTTTCTGCACACAGTCCCAAGCCGATGTTTTCTCTCCCGTTTCTGGTGCTGCCAAAGACCGCTTCACGTCTCCATCCCCCAAAGTCAGCACTTCCGAGGAAACTTCGATATCTTTCCCATGCATCCGCAGAATCTCCGACAGCACCTCTTTCGCCTCTTCTCTTGGCAGAATCCGATCCACAAACCCATGCTCCACCAGAAACTCCGCCCGCTGGAACCCTTTCGGCAGTTTCTGTCCTATTGTCTGCTCAATAACCCTCGGTCCCGCAAACCCGATCAGCGCATGCGGCTCCGCCAGAATAATATCCCCCAGCATCGCCCAGCTCGCCGTCACGCCGCCCGTCGTCGGGTCCGTCAGCACACTCACATACAAAAGCCCCGCATCACTGTGTCTTTTCAGCGCCGCCGACGTCTTCGCCATCTGCATCAGAGAAACAATCCCCTCCTGCATCCGCGCCCCTCCCGAGCACGCAAACAAAATCACCGGCAGCGAGAGCTTCGTCGCCCTCTCCACCGCCCGCGTAATCTTCTCCCCAACAGCCTCACCCATACTGGCCATCATAAACCTGCCATCACAGACCCCGATCACCGTCTCCATCCCGTTGATCCGTCCCTTACCAGTCACAACAGCCTCCGTAAGTCCTGTTCTCTCCTGCAGAGCCCTCACCTTCTCTTCATACCCCGGAAACCCCAGCGGATTCCCCGCCGTCATCCCCTGATCCCATTCCTCAAAACTCCCATCATCCAGAAGAAACTCAATCCTCCGATACGCATGCACCCGAAAATAATTCCCACACTTCGGACAAATATAAAGATTCCTCTTCACATCCTCCGTAAAAATAGCCCCCTTACAAGCATTACACTTCTTCAAAATCCCCTGCGGCGCCTCCGGCACCACCCCATCCGCCGTGTGCTCCTTCCGAAACACCGTCTTCTTAAAATACTTACCCAGCATCATACCACCATCACTCCTTACGTCATAACACTTTCACTCTATTGTCACCATAACAATCTTCCAACTACACACCTCACCCATCGAGGCATTCATTCTCTCTTCACCGCTCACTCCTGTCATCCCAGCCGCACCGCCCCGCGGTGTCGCTGACCACACTCTCCCAGTCGTGTGTCTGATCTCAGCCGCCCGGCAGTACAGCAGAGGGGGACGGCGCATTTGCAGGAGGAACTATAGCAAGACCCGAAAATAATGCAAAAAAGGCAGTGCTGCAGAGCGCGAATTGCAAGGAACAGATTTGAAGGCGTACCGGGGTACGACGAAAATCTGTGACGCAGTAATTCACGCTCTGCGGTGCTGAATTTTTTGCATTATTTTCGGGTCTTGCTATAAAAACAGGGAAGAAAAAAGCTCTGTCCATTTGGGCAGAGCCTTCTTGTTTTCCTTCTATTCTTCTATCTTCCCTCTCCAACATTTCCGCACCAGTGCAAACACCAGATACCCGATGGCTGCTCCAAGCGTATTCGTCACAACATCATCTAACTGGCAGTAGCCGCGCTCTGTTAAGAGCTGCACTGTTTCCAGCATCATGCTTGTGGAAAACGCCGCATAGACGCAGCACCATCCTTTCCGAAGAGACGGAACCGCCGCCGGCAGCAATACGCCGAACGGGAGAAACAGCAGAATATTTTCCACAAAATACCGGTCCGGCAGCCGCTGGTTTCCCCAGGTTTCAAACAGCTTCACATCCACGCCCGTTCTCGAACCCGGTTCTCTGGAAAACAGCGTAATAGAAAGCATCATCGCAAAATAGACTGCTACCAGAAACCACAGCAGAAGCTGGGTGCCAGGAACCGCATGCGCATGCTCCAGCCGTTTTTGTTTCTTTATCATCTGCTGGTTTTTCCACGCTGCTGCAACCGTCACAAAGCCGACACCGACTGCAACGGCATGCGGCAGATACCGGAATGTATCAAAAATATCCTGTTCAATCGTCGTCAGATAAAGAGGAATTGCCATCTGCATCACCTTCCATATTTTCTCGGCCGGTCTGAAACACCTGCCAGATAGTCGAGACTGCAGTCATACGTCTTCGCCAGCAGCATCAGCGAATCCAGCGGAATCTCACGAATGCCTTTTTCATACCGGTTGTAGGTGTCCGGGTGACTGAAAATCTTCCGCGCCGCCTGCGTCATCGAGTAACCGCGTTCCAGACGGAGCTCTTTCAGCCGGATCAGCATTTTCTCCCGCTCCGGCGTTTCTTCTATTTTTCTGTGCATAGAGTTCCTTCTTTTTATTCCGTCTCCGCCGCCGCTTTTTCTGCCTCCGGCACATAACCCGGATTGTCGTCGTATCCTTCCAGGAAATTGTGGCGGATGCCGTGCTGCTTGTAGCCGACCCCGGGGTCAATGTTGACATTTTCGACACTG